>OGTB01000085.1_pt1 | contig 79430 bp, 18 predicted proteins | sample 1553611 | NCBI WGS metagenome assembly OGTB01 (sample SAMEA2580032, study PRJEB22360) | human gut metagenome | biome: human gut; feature: human-associated habitat; material: faeces | place: Denmark | collected 2008/2010 | reverse complement strand
CGTGCTTCCGCCTGTCCAAGACGATGCGCTGCGCGCCGCAGATGATCGCGGGCAAACTGGCCGAAAAGATTGCCTGCGAGGAAATCGATCATGTGGAGGTTGTCGGCGGCTATCTGAACGTGTTTCTCCGCCGCGGTGGACTGGCGCGCGACATCGTGGAAGCGTTCACGTACTCGACCGTTAGGCCGCCGAACGAAAGCGCGGTGCCACTCCCATCTTGGGTCGAGATAGCCACCGTAGTGCCACCAGAAGCACTGGTGCCAGAAGTGCTCGCGGCCTTTTCGAACTGCGTGCGATCGCCCAGGCCTGTGGCTGTGTTGTCGGTGAGCACGACAAGATGCTTTGCATCGGGTTGCATCTGCTTGGCAGCCTGAACCACCCCCGCCGCATCGCAAGCTTCCATCACCCCGGTGGCATAGCCCAGCTCGAACGCACGCTGCGCATGCGACGCATCGCTCACTCCAACGAACACAACGGGCGTCTGGGCGAAAAGTAGCTCGTGAACAGCCTCAACATAGTAGAGAGCTTCATCATCGATGCAGACGACCGCAGAATAACGACCGTGATCTTGCATCTTCTTGGCAAGAGCCTGCCCCCAACTACTGGTTGCCAGCGAAGCGCCATAGGTAGAGGCATCGCTTACATTTCTGCTGATAGAACCAGCATTCACATCGAGATATTCAACATCGACCCCTACCGAACTGCGATTGAGCAGATCGATCAGCGCATCGCGCTGCATCTGTGTGGCACTATCGGCATCGTCGTAGGAGGCGATCAACAGCACTTCTGCGCGCGCTTCAGTCTGGATCATGTTTGCAGCAAGCTGTTGCGTGCGGCTGGCCTGGGGGTTCGAGAATGAGAGCATGAAGATGGCAACAGAGATGAGCAGGCATGCCAGCACGAAAAGCACCAGGCGCGCGGCGTGATACTTTCGTCCTTTCAGCAGACCTTGCAAGAACGTCTGCGCATGCGTATGTTGCGGAGTTTGCAGCCCCATCCTACCTTTGCCTATCGCTATCCATCCGTTTGCCTACCTCTCTACCAGAGTGCAGCGAACAGACGTATTACAAACGTGTTCCACTCATGCGATCGCCCTCAAAGAGCGTGAAGAGCACGTAACTGACCGTGAGGCCCTATAATCACAACGACCCTGCACGCGTCGTCGCTACGGACGATACGGTCACAGGGTCTCGTTAATCGGCTTTTCCTGCAGGTTCGCTCGGTTCAACGCCCGACCCACCAGCAGCATCAACGCCCAACGCGCGCACCACACGACGACGCGCGACCGTTGAAGACACTGCACTTGCCACACCCAGCACGATCGCAATCGCGCCAGCAGCCGCTGTGGCGACTCCTACCGCCTGCACAGCACCCACTGAGGCATCTTGTCCATTGCTGACTCCAGGCACGCCTGAGATGGCCTCAGCGCTTCTCGTAACGAACTCTTCCGTGGCAGCGGGCAATACTTCGAGCGCTGGTGGCACGACCACCGCATCGCCTATTGCCCCGATGCCCGCGAAGAGCGCCGCAAGCGCATCGTCTTCCATCAGCAGAGGCGCTTCAGTAAGAGTCTCTTCGGAAGCGCTCTCGTCTGCCGTTGCAGTATTCACCAGGCGGTTTGGCTGGGTCACGCCAGCACTCACACCTGCATTCGCATTAGTATCCGCATTCGAACCAGCGCTCGTATTGCTGTTGGTGCCTGGTGAAACCGGTGTTGTGGGCACTACGGGCTTTACTGGTTGGGTTGGTCGCTCAAGTTCGCTTGGATCGATAGGGGTCGGCTCCGCGGGAACAGGGGTCCACTGCGCATAGAGTTGGATGGCTACCCCATTCTCATCCTCAACGGGTGCTTCGATCACCATACCGCGCATCTTCTCTGCGCTGAGCGCATCACCTTCTCTAATAGCGGCACCCAAACCAGACGCGGCGGTATTCCAGCAAAGGAACTTATATCCATCGCGTGCAGGCGAAGCAGCTGTTGAGAACAGCGCATTGGAGCCGAACGTAGCCTGCGTGGGCTCGATCTGCGCACCAGCGGTGTTCAGCTTGCCACCATTCGCATCGTAGTTGAACACGTAATCGTTGCACTTGAAGAGCGCGATGAAGCTGGCTGCCTTATAACAGTTCGCCTTATCGGAGAACGCGCAACCTTTCACCGTCTTTGCATCAAGCGCTGCATCGCTCGAGACCAAGACCAGATCGTCGGTGGAATCGACGTTGGGATCGTCGATCGCCCAGCCAACGAAGTGATAGCCCACCTTGGGCGTGGCCACAGGGCCTACGAGTTCTTTATCGGTAGGTTTGCCGTTCTCATCAAGCTTCGTGCCTGTTGAGGAGCAGATCTTGTCGGATGAATAGGAGACTGTGCCGCCCTCTCCCGGCTTATAGACGATCTTCACGGGCGTATCCGCAGGATCGTCTGTACCTGGATCCGTAGGGTCGTCTGCCGGATCGGGATCGGGCACGACAGGATCAGAGCCTGGATCAGGCACAACAGGATCTGTGCCTGGATCAGTGGAACTGCCTCCAGGCTCATCTCCCGGCTGTGGATCGGGATCATCGGGATAGATTATGGTGCTATCATCCGTTTTACCTGGGGGTTCTCCCGGGTCGTTGATCACGGCGTCTTCCGAATCGGTGGCCGAAGCACGAGAACGCGGAATGTCAATGACATCCCCCGCTGCCGCACCTGAACCTGAACCGTCATTTGGATTCGGATCGTTTTGCGCTTGATCGGTCGAACGGAGTGCAAACATCGCAGCAGTATGTGCGAAAGAATCGTCGGAAGAAGATTTCAAGGACAGCACGCTGCCCAGAGCGGCAAGAGCGTCATCAGAAGCCGCAGGAAGGCCGCCAGGAACCGCACTAGATGCGCCAGCGCCCTCAATACCAGCACTTTCAACGCTCGCTGCAGCAGCTGAGCCGGTCGCTGAAGGGCTGGTAACGCCTGAAACACCTACGGTACGCGTAACAGCGCCCGTGCTGGCGCTCGCGCTTGAAGCAGTTGCGGTGGTCGCGCTCGCGCGATAAGTGCTCGTCCTGTTGGCGAGCGCATTAAGATACGCCAGACGCTTGATGTTATCGGAGGTCGCGATGCGCGTAGAGTAGCTCTCGGAAGCTGCTCCATTCGAGGCCGCCGTGGCGCTCGATCCGCCCGCAGAAGACGCGCTGGAGGCTGCTAGCGTGCTGCCAGAGCCCGAAACAGCCGCTTTTGAGGGGGCCGCGCTTGTGTTTTTGGAAGCGCGGCATCCCGCGCTCGTGCTGGAAGACGGCGCGGAAGCCGAGTTCGCGCTCGATTTTGCGCTCGAAACACTCGCAGAAGCGGCTTTGGCGCTCTTCGATTGAAAAGACCCCGTCTGTGATGTGGCGGGGTCTGTGTTTGAGTGGTTCGTTTGGATATGGGAGCTTGCGGTTGAGGTGGATCCTGTTCCAGGATCCCCTGTTGTGGCAAGCGCTAAACCCGGAGCAAACACTACTACGCATCCCAGCACTACCGCCAGGAGGGACAGTGCCGCCCCGCGCACGAAGGCAACGGGGCGCACATCTGCCAGTGCCGTGTCCGAATAAACACAGTAAAAGGAAGAATTGCGGGAATCCAAAGAGGAATCCGCGAAAGAGGTCGCAGGAGAAATTGCGGTACCCGCAATACCGTCGGCATGGGTGGTATTGCGGGTACGACCGTTCCTCTTACGAAGAGTAAACATTGTTGGGGCTGCGCTCTGTGCATCACGCACGATGCGAGCCGGGTTCTCACGAAGAGCAGCTGCAGCGCAAGCGATGGTCTCTGCATAAGCCGGAGCAGAAGCGCGGCGTGCACGCAGCTCGTCGTCATCGTCGTCGTCATCCTGGCGGCGGCGTGCGAAGAGCACGATCAGTGCCAGAGCGAAACCAGCAACCAGAGCGATGATCCAGCCGAGTACACCGTTGTCGCCGGTCTTAGGAAGCGTGGTGCCTTCCGTAACCAGATCTTCAACCGGCACTGCCTCGTAGTCAGCCGCGATGGAGACCGGACCAACAACCGGACCAAGCAGGTCGGGCAAAGTGCTCAGATCGGTGACCCACTGATCGAAGACGATCTCGCCCGTCTCGGAGTCGGTCATGGTTACATGCCAACCCTTGAAGGTGCTGTTGTTCTTCGGCTGCTGAGAGATGCTCTGGATGAACTCAGGGCTCAGCTTCTCGCCGTAGACCACATCAGCATGACCGCCGTCTACCTTACCCAGATCGTCATCACGATGATCAACGTCAACCGGGAAGGAGTTGATCTGCCACACTGCGTAGAGCGTGAGACCGCCTTCAGGCATTACGTAGTCTTGACCGAGCCTGTACTCGACTTGGTTGTCCTCGCCAGGCTTAGTGCTCCAACCAACCAGCGTGTAGTAGGGGCGCTTGTAACCCTTACCAGTGCTTGCCACATACACACCGTTGTGAAGCTTGGTGGTCAGGCCGTGCGAGATGGTAACAGAATCGATCTCGCCCAGCGTGCCGCCGTTGATGTCGTAAACGAGGGTCGCATCTGCGTTCTTCTCGAAGATCGCGATGTAACGTGCACCGTAGTAACGGCCTTCGTTCGGATCGACAACGATCTCTTCATCATCGTTGCGCAGGAAGCGCAGGATATTGGTCATGCTGTCGCCATCGGCCATTGCATGGAGCAGACCCGCGTGCTTGTTCTCATCGTAGAGTTCCCAACGTACGAAGTGGTAACCAGCTTCTGCGGTTGCAACGGAGTGCAAACGCTCGGTCGGGTTGATCGGCGAAGAACCAGTCTGAACATGCTGACCAGTTACTGCGCTGATGCGGTCGAGCACACGGTCAACCGTACCACCAACGGTGGCGAGGTATTCGATATCGAGCTCGATCTCTTTCCACATTGCATAGAGCGTGATGCTCATCTGCTCAACGTCAGGATTGATCCAGTTGGACATCTCAAAGTACTTGGTCGCGTCGGTGATGGTGTGACCAGTGCCATCGGCCTTGGTGTTCCAACCCACGAACTCATAACCATGAGGTGCAGAGAGTTCCTTATCAATCGGCTTGAAGTTGAAGCCTGCCTGATCCCACAGAGCACCCTTCTTGTCTTCAGCCGCCATATCCTCACGCCATTCAGGCATGTCGTTCAGGATGTTCGGATTCTTCTCTTTCATATTGTTCATGTCGTAGATGACCTCGAACTGATCGTTCTGGTTCCAGATTGCGTAGAGCGTAAGGATGCCGCCCGCTTTCAGGAAATCATCTGCGTTGTAATCATCGCCATAGACTGCCTTCAACAGCTCGTCGAGCGTGGTGGTGATCTTCAGCTGAAGACCCGTGCCATCGGCCTTGGTGTTCCAAGTCTTATCGGCATCGAGCACCCAACCAGCGCGCTTCGGGTCTGCCGGGCGAGAACCATACGGCATGTCAGCCAGGCTCATACCCTCGACCTTACCGATGATGCGGTTATCGCCGTAGTTCTTATCGAACTGAACACCGAAGTCGTTGATCAGGTCGAAGAAGATCTGAATCACGTTGTGACGCGGATCAGAGGTGATCACGACACCGCGCTTGCCATCATCGATGTAACGATAACCATTCAGCTCGCTCATATGAGCTGCCTTGAAGGCTGCGATCTGGTCGAGCGACACGGTGTAGGTGGTGCCCTCGATAGCGCGATCAGTCTCGGTGCCCAGCGGGTCAACGTCGCCGCGCTTGAAGTATTCGATCACCACATCCATGTACTGTGCCCACTTAGCCGTGACCAGAACAGGAGCCATCGGCATGATGAAGGTATTGCCAGCCAGGTCGGTGGTCACCGTCTCGCCCGAAACAGGATCAACGTAGGTGATGGTCCAACCAGCGAACTGATAACCGTCGCGCTTTGCGCTCGGGATGGTGATGGTCTTCTCAGCAGTGCCCTTATTAGGACCAGCCTCGCTCACCCAATCCCAGGTGTAAGCTGCATCCGGAAGATCCTTGTCGTAGGTGATGTCGAACGGAAGCATATTGTAGAAGAGAATAAGCTTCGTAGTGCCATCGGCCATAACGACCTTGACCAGTTCCGAATTCGCGTGCGTCGGATCGAATACATAGCTTGCGAACGCGCTTTCCGCTTCAACGGAGAGGCGATCGGCATAAGCCTTGTTGCCCGCAGCCTCAACATCGACGGTGCTGCCCGTGGTCACACCCGTGAAGGTGCGCTCAAAGGTGTTGAAGCCGGTCGTGGTCTGCAGGTTGAACTCGATCACATAGGTGGTCTCGGACACATCGAACCATGCGTAGTAGGTCTTAGGAGTCCAGCCGTTGGTGCCATCACCGATGAAGTGATTACCATCCACTGCATAACCATCAACTTTGATCGTATGGTCGGCGTCTTCGTACCAACCCATGAACTTATAACCAGTGTAGGCAGATGCGGTAGCGCCATCGATGTGCATTGCAGATGCATTGCCTGCATCGATGTTCACGGAGAACTTATCCAAGCCGCCGTAGGTGTTATCGCAACCATTTGCATAATCGAAGTAGATCTTGAGGCCTGCGAAATCCCAAACCGGAGTGAGGGTAACCGCATAAGCCGGCATCGTGAACGAACCATTAATAGTGTGCGTGATGCCATCCTTATCGGTGTACTTCCAACCAGCCAGCGTGTAACCCGTGCGCTCGACATCGCCACCGGTGAGCAAGGTCACAACCTCGTCGGTGCGCGGCTTGGGGTTAACCACATAATCTTCGGTGGTCAGACCAGCTTGACCCGGTTTGCCCATGTTGGTCCAGTTGGATGCAGGCGAATTGTCGCCATCGATCTTGTAGGTAAGGGTCTGCTCAATAGCCTCCCAGATGGCGGTGAAGGTGATGTTGCGCTCCACCGTGAAGTTCATCTGAGCTGCGGTGCCCAGACCCGTGGTGTCATAACCAGCCGCCGTTGCATCAGCGGTGAGCCAGTAGAAATCGCCACCGTTCTTCCAGGTCCAACCGATGAACTTGTAGCCATCAGCAGCAGGTGCGTTCTGCGTGCGATCAGCGCCGCCAATGATCAGCGGAAGCGTGCTCACGTTAACGCCCAGGCCGATGTCGGTGCCACCGCGCTGAAGCGTGGTGAAGCCGGTGCCGCCATGGTTATTCGGACCCGAACCCGGATCGTAGGCCACATAGAAGGTCTGAGCCCAGATCGCGGTGAATACGGTGTTCGCATTGATAACAACGCTGTTAGGATCGGTGGTGTCCTTGGTCTGGCCATCGGTCGGATCGAGGTAACGCCAGCCAGCGAGTGCCCAACCGGTATCCTCGGTGAATTCAATCAAGCCATAGTGACCCGTGCTGCCCGGCTCGGTCATCTTCTTGCCGTGCTCAACATAGAACGGAAGCGTTGCGGGAGCCTTGACAGAAACCGTACCGTGCGGATCGGCACCAGCCACGAACTGAACTTCGTGCAGTGCGCGCTTCCATACGCCGGTGATGCTCACAGCACCATCAGGCATGGTGAAGGTTGCGCCATTCGCAACACCCGTACGGGTGACGAAATCAGGATCAGTAGAGGTAATGGTCCAGCTGAAGTCCCAACCGCTTACATTCGGCATATCGGGAAGAACCAGCGTGGTGCCGTACTTATGATTCGTGTGTGCGCCCGTGATGCCCGTTGAAGGATAGGTGGGAACCGGAACAGAAGCCGGAGCATCTGCACCTGGTGCCGAACCAGCAACGTCAACAGCATTCTCGTTGAGCGTGTAGTAGAGGCGGAGTACGTTATCGGCACTACCGGGCTGGAGCGAAGCGATGAACAGCTTCTCGCCCGTGATGCCTGCCTTGTAGGAATAACCCTTCACGTCCTGCTCCATTGCGGAGGTCTTGTCGACACGTGAACCTTCCTGACCAGAGCCAGAGCCGGTCAGACCATTGTTGATGGCATAGGAGCCATCGGCCTGCTCGAAGTAATGCTCGATGGTATAGGCGATGTCGCCCAGCTTCGAGAAGTGAGCAGTATAGGTTGCCGTCTCGAACAGACCACTGGTGGGGTTCTTGGTAACCGTGAGGGTTGCATTATTAGTAATGAGCGTACCGCCGTTGTACCAACCGTCGAACTTGTAGCCAGAAGCTGCAGTTGCGGTCATGGCAGTCGGGGTACCCGAAACTGCATTGATGTCTTCAGAGGCAGAGCCCTTTGCAGGAACAGTCAGAGCACCGCCCGCTGCGGAACCACCTTCCTGAGCAGCATAGGTGATGCGAGCCGTATCGGTTGCCCACAGAAGGCGCAGAACGATGGGGTTCGTGTTGTCGTCGGTTGCTGCGATGGAAGAAACCGTTGCGCCAGCAGGAACATCGACCCAGTTAGAGCCATTCTTGTACTGCCACTTCGGATTCTTGTGACCATCCCAAGTTGGGATCTCGCCCGGCCAAGTCGGCTGCGGAACCGCATTGGTCCAGCCTGCCTGGCGAGGAGCCGGCGGGGTAAGGCTGCTCGGAGCAGGATTGCCCTGACCATCAACGCCCAGATCATATTCGAAGTTGAAGATCTTCTCGACCCAGTAGACGTTGAATACGATGTTCGCACCCGAAGCAACCTCAACAACCGTTGCGGTGAACTTCGCATCGAGCACAGACTCATCGCCGAGCGCATAACCCTTCAGAGTGGTCGCTGCGTTCGCGTCATTGAAGGTCTTGATGTAGTTCTTGCCATTGAAGCTATGGATGTCGATGGCATTGCCCGGCTCGATGTAACCATCTTCGGTGCCAACCTTGGTCACGGAAGTGGAGATCGGGTTGCCAGCAGCATCAACATTCACTTTGTTGTAATTGATGGTCCAGGTCGCATTGTCCTCATACACTGCATCCAGGTAGAAGGTAGAGCCTGCTGCCACCGTTGCATTACCAGCGATGGTTGCAAGAGCGATCGGATTCGGAGCACCCGTCCAGGTGGTCTTGGTGCCGCCCTGCGGGGTGTAATCCCAGCCAACCAGGCGCTTCGGACCATTCGGGGTTACCGGATTATAGTAAGCAATGGTGTCTGCCCATTTCAGATTCTCGCGCTTAGAGAGCTCGTTGGCACCGTCGCGGAAGACCACGGTGAAGGTCTTCTCTTTCCAAATGCCATAGAGCGTGAGCGTTGTAACCGTATCGGTCGTGGTGCCGTTCACATTCTGATATGCAGCGCTGAATACCGTGGCATCGGTAATGGTCATGCCAGAACCATTTGCCTTGGTGTTCCAACCGAGGAAGTCATAACCGTCGGCGCTGAGCGTTTCGTTGCCAGCAGGACGCAGGTTCGTGGAATCCCAATGAACCGGGGTCTTGTTGCCAATGGTGATGCTGCCCGTAGGAAGCTGTGCGTTGTAAGTAACGGTGTAGTCCTTTTCGACCCATTTCGCATAGAGCTCGAGCGTCGGGACATCGTCTTCGGTGATGCCGGGCTGCTGAGCCATAACGGCCTGACCGAAGGTGGTGGTGGAACCAGCCACATCGATGCGCGTGCCTGAGAAGTCTGCTGCGGTGAACCAACCAGCAAAGGTGTAACCCAGCTTCTTCATGTTCTTCGCATCGGAGAGCATGACGTTATTCACCACGTCGGTCCACTTCAGCTTTGCGCCGCCAGAAACCGTGGTCTGAGTGACCGTGGTAAGGTTGCCGCCATTGGGGTTGTAGTGGATGGTGTAACCATCGCGCGGCTCCCACTGTGCATAGAAGATCACATCGGGACCCATAACCTTATAGGTAGAAAGATCAGTATAAGAAGTACCCGTGCCATCGGCCTTGGTGTTCCAAGCAACGAAGCCATAGCCCGTCTTGCCCTTAACAGCCGGAACATTGGAAGCGCCAAGTGCGGTGTTGTAAGGAATGGGGTTTGCGGTCTGCTTGGTTACGTTCGAGGAGCCATCTGCCCAACCACCCATGGTGGTGTCGCCGATGTTGAACTGAACCGTGTACTCCTCAACCTCGAAGAGTGCGTAGTAGGTAACAGGACCAGCAGCATAAATGCCATCGACCTTGAGCGGCTTGATCACATTGCTGTTGGCGCCCGAAAGCCACGAAGAATCAACAGCCTGAGTACCAGCAGCGTCCTTGAACCAACCACGGAACACATGGCCAGTTGCTGCCGTTGCCGTTGCACCTGCTGCGGTGCCCGATGCCATGTTAATGCTCTCGGAGCCCGGGGTAACCGTACCCATGGAGCCGCAGCCCGTGGCGAAGGTGTAATTGATGGTTGCCTTGTTCTCTTGGAAGACCGGGTAGAGCGTTACGCCATAGTGGCCATCGGCAATAACCTCGGCAAAGTCTTTGTAGATCGCATCATTTTGCGTGCCAGCTGTCATGGTGAACGCATGACCTGCTGCGTTGGTGTAGAGCGGGCTCGTACCAGCAACATACCCCGTGCCAACCGTGGTCCAACCCAAGAAGGTGTAGGCACCCTTGTTGTCGACATCATGGTAGGTCATCGGCAAGGTCACACGATCGCCAATCTGCTGCTTCAGATCGGTCGCACCCGTGCCCGTTACGCCCGCGATGCTGGCGCACTGATCGCTGAAGTGAACCTGTTGCCAAGTCTTCTCCCACAGTGCGGTGAACTTATACGTGGTGTCGCAGAGGGTAGGCATATCGTTGCCGGAATCCTTTACGAATACATAATTCACATAGTGGCCGGGGTTCTGGCGCGCAACGCCAGCACCATCGACCCAGCTCCAGCCGACGAACTTCCAACCAGGATTCGCAGCAGGGTTGCCCGTGTTGCGGCCCGTGTTGGAATTCTCGAACGAAGAGGTATTGGTGTAACCATTACCATGAGCAAAGCCTGGCAAGTTCCAAGTCTGCTGCAGGTTTTCATACACGGTACCTGCGTTGGTAACGGTGCCGCCCGCCATGTTGCCATTGACCTCGGTGAAGGCACCATTAGCGCCTGGCAGGTAGGAAACAGCGATCAGTTCGCCGAAGCGACCCACGAATACCGTGTTGGAGTTGATCGGGAAGGTGCCGTTGATCTCGGAATTCTGCTTCGCACCAACCAGCGTACCCGTGTTCTCGTTGCTACCCGTGCAGCCAGTGTAAACGTTCCAACCGATGAAGTAATACTTCTTCGAATCGTTAGGAGCTGCGGTAGGAGCCGTGGCGATGGTATCGCCATAGCTTACCGTAAAGGTGCTGGTGCCCGACATGTTGCCCACCACACTGCCATCTGCAGCATTGGAGAGCTTGAACACGGCAGTGTAGCGTTCTTTTTCCCAGTTACCACGAATGGTAAGCGCATTGTCCGGCATATGGAACGATGCATTGCCGCCCGTGGGGATGTTCAGGTTCTCGCCCGCCTTCAGCGAACCAGAAGCAACGGTCCAACCGGTGAACTTATAACCAGTAGGTGCAGTGGGGGTGGTGAGCGTAACCAGCGTGTCATAACGAACGCTCTGCGTTGCAGGGGTATAGGTGAACCCTGGAGGAACTGCGCCCGCATACGCGATGTTCAGGTTCGCAGAATTACGCGAATAATACAACTTAATAAGATTTGCGCTCGGGTCGGAACCAATGCTCACGATGAAGCCATTGGTGCCCGTTACGCCTGCATTGTACGTGAAGCCCGTTAAGGTCTTGCGCACGAAGGTAACCAGCGAAGAGGTGTCGTTCACGCTGGCGGAGGTACCCGATTCAACACGGTAACCGAACGGAGCCGTGCCGCTGGTAACCGTAAGGGTTGCATCCTTGGTGTAACCAGAACCGGTTACATCCTGCAGGTAGTACTCGACCGTGTAACCATACTGCTTCGGACCCATGATCAGGTTGTAGGTTGCCGTTTCATAGAGGCCCTGTGCATTGGTAGGAACGGTAAGAACGCCTGCAGAGGTATAGTTCGCAGAAGCAAGGTCAGCACCATCCTTCTGCCACTTCAAGAAATCGAAGTTCGTGTTAACGATGCTCGGCTTAACCTTACGGGAAATGTTGAATGCCGTAGGGGTGGTTGCCGTGCTGCTGGAATAAATGGCACCCGTTGCTGCACCCACATAGATGGTAGTAGGAACAGCACCATTGTTGTCATTATATGCCACATTCGCCGTAATGGAGTTGTTCTTATCTTTGTGACCAACAAAGGTCAGCTCAACGATGTTCTCTTTCCACTGAGCATATGCGGTGAGCGTTGCATTATTGGCAAGACCGGTAAGAGTCCAAGTGTTCTCGATGGTCTTGGAGTTGTTGACCTCTACGCCAGCACCATTCTGACCGGTCCTCCAACCCTGGAAGGTGTAACCCGGACGCGTGGGGATGGCAGAGGTTGCCGTAGGAATGCTCACCTGATCGGTAGACTTATGACCAGAAGTGGTGGTGGTAGGCGTACCGCCATCGGCATTCCACTGAATCTTGAAGGTGAAGGGATCCCACATTGCCGTAAGGGTTGCGGTGCCCTTCAGGGTTCCGTCGAACGAATTGCCCGACCAAGAGATGGTGAAGTTAGAAACATCAACCTGGGCCGAAGCGGTAGCGGTTGCGACCGTGCCCGTTCCACCCGTGGCATTGGTGTAAGACCAGTTCTTGAAGGTGTAACCGGTGCGCGTGTAGACCGTATCGCCTGCATCGGCGGTGAGCTTTGCACCATAGTTGGCAGTTGCCGTATAAGGATTAGAGGCGCTGCCCTTCTTATAGGTAATGCCTGTGGTTGCACCCGGCTCGAACGTGAAGGTAACCGGTGCGCCCGTCCAGATGGCGTAGAGCGTTAAGTTCGAAGTAAGAGCAGGAGTGGTATTGCCTGCATGGTATGCAGTGCCCGTACCAGAAGAATTGGTGTTCCACTCTTTGAAGTTATAACCCGGGCGGGTTGGATTATCAACATTAGTAGGAATGGTGTAGGTTGCACCATTCAGAATGTTCCCGATCGTGGTAACGCCTGTACCTGCGGTGCCATAAGAACCACCGTTCGGGTTCAAGGTAACAGAGACCTTGGTCTTTTCGGTCCACTTAGCGTAGATCTTCAAGGTGTCTGCGCGGTTTCCAGCAGCTTCAGCAGCCCAAATGCCGTTGAAGGTGCCCATGCCTGTTGCGATGACGCCCGCAGCGCTGGCAAAGACCGTACCGGTGCCGCTGCCCTGGTTATCCTTCTGCAGATACCAACCGCCGAAGGTATAACCAACCTTGGTGGGGGCTGTCGGAACAGTGACCGCGCCCGTCCACTTGAGGTTGTTCTGCGTATTGTAAGCGGCGCCATCGGTCGTAGCCGTTGCCTGATCGAAGAACTGAACGGTATACCCGCTCTTCTCCGTCCAGATCGGAATGAGCGTAACCGGCGCCGTTACATTAGTAAGCGAAGTAACCTTAGTAGTAGCCGCAGTGCTCTTCGCCCAGCCACCGAAGGTGTAACCCGTAAGGGTGGGGGTCGGAGTCGTAAGAACGGTGTGAGTACCGTTGTAATTAACCGTGTAGGTGGTGGTGGAAGGCATGTTGGTAATGGTGTCCTTCGCACCCGCTGGAGCAGTGCCAGCAGAATAGGTAACAACAGGATTCCACAGAGCGTAGAGCGTAACGTTGGAGGTTACGTTCATGCTGCGCTGCGATCCTGAAATGGTTGCATTGTAAGAGTAAAGACCGTTTGCAGTGCTGTTCTGGGTGGGGGTCCAACCACCAAACACATAACCTGTGCGCGTTGGAGTACCCGTCTTGATGTTGTAAACACCCGGAGCAACCGTATCGGCTGAAGGTGCACCAGTGCCGCTGTTCGCGTCATAGGTGACCACCGGATAAGCCTCCCACTGAGCGTAGAGAGGCAAATTCGTTGTTAAGTGAGCAATGCTCTGACCAGCAGTGTAGGAAGTACCCGAGCCATTGGCTGCGGTATTCCATCCCTTAAAGGTAAAGTTAGTCCTGGTAGGAGCAGAAGAAGGAATAGATGTTGCCGCGTTGTAATCAACTGTAATAGTTGAAGGCAACCCAGTAACACCTGTACCGTTTGCATTAAACGTAATAGAAAGTTGTTGGATCCATTGCGCGTAGAGCGTAAAGTCACCCGTAATGGAGGCGCCAGGGATCGTTGCCCCTGCAGCGTATGCGGTGCCACCACCATTAGCTTGAGTGTTCCAACCATTGAATTTATAACCCGCCAAAGTGGGGATGTCGGAGCTAACCGTGAAAGGAGTGTTGCCATCCTTGGAGCCGCTACCATTTGCTGGCACGCCAGAAACCGTTCCGGCTGCAGCAGCAGGCTTGTTGCCATCATAGGTAACGGTAATCGCATCAGGATCCGTTGCTATCTCTTCAATAATATTAAAACTACCGTAAAGATTTGAATACGTTATATCAGTTCTACCGCGGAAATGGTGAAGCTGGTCAAGAAGATCTGATACAGTATCGCCTTCTTTAAGCGCTGTGTAGGACCTCGTAGAGTCGTCAATATAAGCATAGAATTGTGTATTTTTGCTGGGGTCATGACGCGGAGGAATGGATAACTCTGTCATATAGCTTTTCATGCCTGTATAAGGGGCTTCGTAAGCAACTGTAGCGGTATCCTTATATGTAATGGTGATAGGAGCAGGATTAGTCCAAATCGCCCAAAGCTGATATTCGGAGAAATTAGCATTTTTATACTGATTGCCGAATCCCGCAATCGATGTCGTGCCTGTTACTAACTGATAATTCCCATTGGCAAGTTTGATGGTTAAAACCCATTTTGAAAAACCATAGCCAATTCTTTTCAAACCAGTGTATTGCGCTGCGATGGTCGCGTTTTGAGCATCATCAACGGTTATCGTCTTTGTATCTCCGCCAAAACAGAACCAAGCACCACCCGAACTAAATATCGGGTCATCAGTGTTTCCATAAGAAACATCAGGACTAAAGGATGTGCCTAAGCTATGCGTAGCGTTGTTCGTAAATCCAGAATTAAAATGGATAGTAACTGAAGCTCCCGATGCTTGGGGTGTGATGCTATTTGAGACTGTCTGCTGCTTCACCTCCTCGGTCTTTACCGAGGTGGCGCCGGCATTCTGATCTGCACTCCCCTTATCACCAGGGGTAGCAATCACGTCGTCAGCCTTGCTATCATCACCAGTTGGATGGGCACTCTGATTTTTATCAGTAGCTATCTCGTCGGTGGAATCAGAAATAGCACCGTTGTTCTTGTCGGTGCTATCATCATTGTCTTTAGGGTCGGATGGGTCTTGCCCCTCGTTCGAGGTGCTATCATCCGTATCTTCAGTTCCGTTCGTGCCAGAGTTGCTAGCGCTATCGGAGTCGGAATCGCTGTCTTTATCGTTTATAGAGGACTTATCGTCACCCGGTGTATAGCTCTTATCGCTGCTATCACCCGCCCCATTAACGACGTCGACCCCGGAGCCTGTAGACTGCGGGGTCGATTTATACGCATCTTGTGCTGTATACGCCGGAGGCGCTTTGGGTTCGTCCGGCGTTTTGTTCACCGACGTGCTGCTATCAGACCTTGATAGCAGGATTTCTTGCGATTCGGTGCCTTGTGAGCCACCTGAAGCTTCATTCGAAGCGTACGCAAGAGAAGGCATTGCGAACAATAACGCTGCCGCTACGATAACAGCGGCTATAAGAGCTGCAACAGGACCACGCCGCGTAGCTGCGGGCACAGCAGCAGAGGTGCTAGCGCTAGCCAGCTCCATCTGTTCTCTGTTCATGCAGTCTTGCATCGTCTTCCTGTTTCTAACACGTGGCCCCGGTTCGAGATCCTTCCCTCGAACTTGAGGCGCCCTTATGGACTTCCGCTTAGGGCGTAGACAGCCCACCCCTTAAGCGAAGTGCTTGACAGTCTATGCCGAAATGCCGCGCTTGTCCAGTTCGGCGTGAATAAACGCGGCATTTTTCGGACGATTTTTCGTTGCATTTCCCCAGGTCGCAATTTCTCGATTTTGACGATTTGCCCAAGAGCCGCGCTTTTCCGCGCCACAAGCGCGGTACTCTGCGACCTCGCTTTTTTGCAGCGCGGCTTTTTGGGTCCGTTTTGGATGCACTCCTTCGATTTTCTGTACCGAACAGGTGGAATAGTGGCGCGGCATCTTGAACTCTCGCATCCTGTATCGACTTCCCAGCCTCCAGGAGATCGCTCCTAGGGCGATCCAGGACGGAAAAGTGACGAAGTAATGTCGGAAATGAGGGCAAAATACCCCATTTCTTCACAATTCCTCCACAATTAAGCACCGTTTTGGCAGCATATATTACGGGTTGATGACACCAAACCACGGGTATTTTGAGGGCTCTAGCCCATGGGTTTGAGGGGTGTTTTGAGCCCTTTTTGCCCCTCAAATCCGCCCGAAATAGGGGCAAAATCGGGGTTGTTCGATTTCTGCTGACCTGGGGTTATAGCAGCTGCTAGCTGTATATTTCACTGCTATATCGTTGACACTCTTCCGCCCTTACGGATCGCTCTTTATGGTTTTGGGTCGATAAATTTTAGTGTGTTACTACCATAATACGTGATGGAGTGCAAGAAATTAGTTTTTTAGGCTTACAATTAGCCGAGTATCCAACATCAGATCAGTGGAGAGGGCAAGACACGAGGCTCTTGCCCGTTCTAAGCAAGCAGCACGCCCAAGGGGCACTTGTAATTACCCGCTCTCGCTGTTCGCTTGCCTATTCAGGCAAGCTCATGCGCTTCGCTCCTTCGGACAGCCTATTACTATTTAAGAGTGCGGACTCAGAGTAATTTAAGTACCCCATGGGCTCAGCTGCTTGCTCGACCACGCCTTGTTAGCTTATGGTGTCCAACCTTGCTGTCCAACCCTCTCCGCTGATCTTCATCTACGGCTGTAGGCTATAGCGGCCTGATTACTCAGTTCTTCGCGGTTGCGCTTCTTCGCCTTAATGAACATAAACACATTAAGGCGAAGAAGGAGTGATTTTGTGCGACATCTATGGCAAAAAGGTAAATTATCGCGCCTTTTTGCGATTTGAAGCGTTGAGAGCGATTCTAAGGCCATGGTTGGTATTAGGGCGAGTATGTGCTCATATGCAATCAATATCGAGCGAGAGACAGGATTACAGTAAGCCGTTTTTGAGAAAAAGGGCTAAAATTTTGGATTTGAGGGGTTAGACGAGGAAGAGAACCCAAAGTGCATAGAAGATGAGTGCGGGGGCTGCCGCAAGAATGGCATAACGCGTGAGACGCTGTGTTCGTGCTTGCTCGAGCGTTAAAGCAGAGCCTTTGAGGCCTTGTGCCGCCTGAATGCTCTGCTTGCGCATGCGCATGAGCGCGAGCGATGCGGCAGTGGCTGCTGCAGCCAAGAGCAGGAAGAAGCCCCCTATTACCCCCGTAGAAGAGCTTTGAACGCGTTTAGCGAATGGATTCGCAGCAAGAGGGCGAGAATCTTCGGGAATGATCTCGCTGTTTGCGACTTGTTCAGGTTCCGCGCTATAAGAGGGTTCTGGTACCGCAATAACTGGGTTCACCCACGCACGCGGTGCAGCAGGAGCGGTCTTCACTGCGGCGCTCGAAGCAGGAGAGCTTGGCTGAGTAGGCTTCTGAACAGAGGTTGAAGGCGTACTCGGCTCTACAGGCACTACTGGCTCTGTAGGGTCGTTTGGCAGCACGCTTGAAAGCGGCTTGAACACCAGGTTAAGCACGTTTTCTGCTGGAGTTGCCTCCACAGTGAACGAAGTATCTTCAGCGAGCGCTGTGTAGCCTTTGGGGCAGTACTTGTTCATATCCTCTGCCAGCAGGTCCACCACGCTGCCGAAGGGCTGTGCCTCGTATTCGATCGAAGTGACCAGATTGCCTTTTTCAACACAGTCTTTATAGAAGTTTACGAAGAAAGAGAAGAGCTCAGGAGCATAGATGATGTTGAGCACATTCTCTTCTTCGTTCTCCCCTACCGTTAGCGCACCTTCGATAAGCGCATCTTCTGCGGTGTAGCCAACTGGCAGGAACTTGCCCAGCTCGTAGGGAATCTCCGTGCCCAACAGCGCCTTGCCCAGCACTGCTTCGCCGAGCAGGTTCGCTGCGTCCACTGCGTTCTTGTAGTAGTTCACCGTGTAGGCATATTCAGCAGCCTCAACAGAATCCAGATCCGTGCCAGCACCAGCACCAAAGAGCGGTGCCTGGTCTGCAGAAGAAGCAACGCCCATGCTTTGAGCTGCGGTTGCAACGGAAGCGGCCTTAGGTGCTGGAGCAACCGACGTGCTTGCCTGAGCAGCCTTTGCAGGCTTCAGGGTGGTGTCAGATTCAATTGCTGCAGCCAGAACAGAAGTAACTGCTTGAGCTGCTTCCTGTGCTGTTTCTACTGGATTATTCTGAGCGCCCTCTCCTGTTGCTGCTGTGCCACTCGGTACGAAGTACGCATACAGATCAAGATTGGTAATGGAGTCATCACGGGTAATGTCTGCATACTGCCTTCCATCAACGATCTGTTCACCCTGGCCATCAGGCTGCGTAAAGAAGCCCACAAAATCGAATCCAGGATAATTGAAACCAGCACTTGCTGTCGGGAAGACAATACCGGCAGCATACGAAAGGGAAATTGAGTCGATTGTGCCATTCGGGAAAATGTAAGTTACCGTATATTCATAAGTAGTCCAGTCTACAGATAACGTGAACGCATCGGCATATGGATCCATCAACCAATTACATAGGATATCAGCGCAGGTCATCGTTTCATCCAAGATGTCGAAATTATCATCATAGTAGAAGTTCAGAGCATGACCTTGCCAATAAATAGTCATATCGATTGGTATATCGTACCAAGTATAGGTCATGACAACATCGAACGGGTACTCATCCTCATAGCCATACATGACATACGTTACCACAATCTCACGCAGCAGCAAGTCGGCATAAACCTTAATAGGACCATCGCCCTCTTGCCACATAATGCCGTCAATAAGATCTTGGCAGGTCGGCTCGTGGCCCATCATGTCAACCCAATCCTGGTTGTACATGTTGAACCAATCGTCATACCAACCCTGAGACCTGTACGGCAGATAATCAGTTGACGGGTCACCGTCCTTGTTCTGGTCATATCTCCAATCGAAGAGGTCGTTACGCTGCAGATAGACAGTCTTCAACAGTACTTCTATTTCAGGAGAAGCATCCGTTTTGCCCCAATACTGGATCTCGATACCTTCAAGCTCCCAAACTGCATAGAGGACGTTCGGGTTGATAATATCGCCCGTGATCGGGTCGATGATCAGGTCGAGCATCTCGTATTCATCGCCTGGCTTGTAGTCGATCTCGGTCGCGTTAGCCTTAACTGCCCAACCCTTCAGGCGATAGCCATCGCGCTTGGGCTCCTGCAGCGTCACATTCACGATGCAGCCGATCTTACCCAGTGTCGGGTCAGGTGCTGTGATGCCCGGATAGTTCGCATCGTATACCAGCTCGATGTCATTTGCCTGCCATACTGCATAGAGGATGGTCGGATCTGCTGGCATAACCCAATTGGTAGGAGCATCGGGGATACCATCGCCATCAACATCAACGTAGGTAAGGTCTGCATCGGGTGCCGTAGCGCCCAGCGTGGTCGACCAACCCAAGAAGGTATAACCAGGGCGCTTCACGGAGTCGAAGTCGGGCAGCGGCACTACCTCAGAGATGTTGTGCATGGTGCCATCTTCGAAGCCGGCCGGCGGGTTCGGACCAGGATTCCACTTACCACCTGGGGTTGCGGTGGTGGTGGTGTCATCGATCGTGCCATCGGGCTTCACGTGCACATGGTGCTTCGAGTCGGTAACCGTAGGATCGTTCACATCGGCATAGCCGTTCGGATCGAACGTAAGCGATTGTACCGAAAGACCCCAGATCGCATAGAGCGTCATGTTCTCGTAGCCCATCTTCCAGAGCGATCCGGTATCGTCTGCCTTGATGAAGATGCCCTGACCCGTAGCTGGATTGATAGAAGCCATGAGCGCATCGCGATACGCGAAGTTCAGAAGGCCATTCAGGCTGCGAGCCATCATGATGGCGTCGATCGTGTTCATGGTGGTGGGGGTGGTGTCACCCGGCAGCAGAACGTTAACCGTGCCACCGTCGTCGAACGCATAGCCAATGAGCGAGTACGGACGACCCTGCGCATCGGGACCTGCGGTAACCACGCCGCCATAGCGTACGTCGATCGGAAGGATGATGGTCTGATCGGTCTTATATTTGTGGGTGTGGCTGTGCTGACCAGGAGCTGCTGGGAACGCATCGGGGCGCGTCTCAACTGCATCGTTGGTCCAGTGGCCAGCGCCGGTTTCGTTAGGATCGCCCAGGTCGATGGTAAGATCCCATTCCTCTGCGCTGAAGTAGAGCTCCAGGACCAGGTGCGTGCCATCGTCCAAGTGGCCCATGATGTAATCGCGCGCCTTGGTGGTTACGTTCACGATATTGCCAGAACCATCAGTATAGGAGACCGTGGTGCCCGGCTCAACGTATTCATAACCCAGAATGTAGGGGCGACGCTTATCGATCGGGTGCTGGTGCGGACGATCGTCGTTACGATAGCTTACCTTCGGGGTATCCGTAGAATCTGCCCATGCCTCTTCGTCGGTAACACCCTTATGCGTGATGGTGTTGTGTACCACACGGTTACCATCGCCATCGATCTTGTAGATGATAACTTCGTATTCGGTATCTTCGTTTGCACGCCACACTGCATAGAGCGTTACATCGTGGTTCGGCATGGTGAACAGGTCGCCCACAGCGGTGAAGACCCAGAGACCGTCCACCTTGCTGCCATCGGCTTCAGCAGCATTGGCAGCCGCGATAGAGGCGTTGCCTTTCAGGTTAACGGCGGTGTCGTAGTAGTACCAGCCAACCAGGGTGTAACCAGGGCGCTTGACCTCGGTGCCATCCGGCAGCGGCAGGTTCTGGTCGGCACGTACGCCGTTGCCGTTCGCTGCGTCTGCATAGCTGTCATACGGGCTAGGAATGGTGCCGTTAGGCTGCCATTCGCCGTAGATGCCCGGATCGAGGACGAGGTTCAGCGGCAGCGTATCCATGACCACGGAGATCACTGTGGAGCCATCGCCTGCAACCGTAGCGATGATGTTGCCCTTAACGCCTGCGGTCCAGTTTGCCATTGCCTGAAGACCGTAGATGGAGAAGGTAGTGATGCCGTTCCAGGTAAGGGTGCTATCAGAATTGTAGCCGTTCTGGTTGCCATTGAAGAGCGTGAAACCATCTGCCAAGCCCATGTACTTATAACCGCGCCAATCAACGCTGGAGAAGCTGAATGCAGAGCCATCCATCTTGTAGTACTGAGCGTTTGCCACCTCGGTAGCATCGTAGGGGTTAGCGATCTTATAGGATTCGCCTGCGATGCCCTTGCCCTTCAGCTCCTGCCAGATCTGCAGGTTACCGTTGCCGTCGACCTTGTAATAGTGCAGCGTGAATTCGGTATCTGAAGATGCGCGCCACACTGCGTAGAGCCACAGGAAGCCCATGGGCTCAGGAGCAGGCATGGAATACATCGTGTTCGGGTCGTTCAGGGTGAAGTGAGCGCCTTCCGTGTAGCTCCAGCCGGTGTCGAGCTGTGCCACTGCTGCAGCCAGCTGAGACAGGCGGCCTTCGGAAGTGCCTACGTAGACGGGGTTAGCCTGACCAGAAACGGTAACGCTCTGCTTGTAGTACCAACCGACCAGCTCGTAGCCATCGCGCTTCAGAACGCTCGAGCCAGGGAGCTTGTACTCTTCGTCGGTAACCAGCGAAACGTGGTTCTGCCATACGTTGTTATCGATGCTGGTGGTGGTACCAGGATTCAGATAGAGGTCGTAGGTACGTGCCGACCAGACTGCATAGAGCGTGGTGTCGCCGTTGCCCATAACGAAGGTGTCGCCCACCTGGTAGAAGATGCGGTTCGGATCGTTAGGAGCATAGCCTGCGTTAGCCAGCATGATCGCCTGCATGATCGCGCGAGAATCGAGACCCATAGCGGTTGCCACTTCAAGGGTGCGCGTAGAGCCATCGGCAGCCGTGAGCGTCCATTCCTTCTTCGTGGTCCAACCGATGAGCGTGTAGCCCGGGCGCGTGATGTGCGCACCAGAGTAGTTCGCGCCAATGTCGAAGGACTGCTCTGCATAGACCGGAGTCACATACTTCTTGGAGTGATCGTTCGGGTCGATGGAGGAATCGATAACGTTCCAAGCACCCTTATCCTTGCCACCGTCGAAGGTGAGCGTGAACGGCAGTGCCTTGTAGTACAGCTCGAGCACGAGGCTGCCATCACCGAAGATGCTGCCGGTGCGGATGTTTTGCTTGGTTACCGTAGCGCCCGTTGCATCCTTGAAGGTGATGGTGGTGCCATCGAGCACGATCTCGTAGCCCTTGAATTCATCATCCCAGTTATATGCCTTGGATGCTGCGTCATAAGCATCCTTGATGTCCTGGTCGCCAATGCGATCGATCGCGGTTACCGGCTCATCGGTGATGCCCTTGATGGTTTCGGTAATAACGTCCTTCACGTTGCCGTTACCATCCACACGGTAGTGGTTCACGGTGTATTCGGTATCGTCGCGTGCGAACCAGACCGCGTAGATGACCACGTCGGTGCCCGGCATGATGAAGCCATAGCCATTCGCATCAATCTTGGTGAACAGACGTGCCTTAGCGTTAGTGAGGTCGGTGCCAGCGAGCCATGCCGTAACATAGGCGCCTTCCGTGGTATCCCAGCCAGGCAGTGCAGCGATGAGGGTTGCCGTGCTGCGGTTGTAGGAGCCCTTAGAGAAGGCGGCGTCGTCGTCGGTGGACCAACCGAGGAAGTCGTAGCCCGCACGAGCGATGTCGTCGAAGAGCTTGCCGGTGTTCTGCTCGGTGAAGAAGTATTCCACACGGTTGGTGTAGGTGCCCGCATTGGGGTTACCCGTCCAAGCGCCGTAGCCCGTAGTAGGCGTGGTGCCTGCCGGAAGCTCGGTGGCGTAGGTGAGCTTGTTCAGAACCGGGTTGCCATGCTCATCCAGCATGTACGGTGCGTAGTACAGATCGAACACGGAAGAGCCATCGGATGCCAGACGCAGTTCGTAGATGGAAGCCAGGCCAGCAGCCGGGATACCCGGAACCGTGAAGGTACGGGTGGAGCCATCGGCGAGCGTAACCGTGATGGTCTGCGTGATCATGCGCTCGTAGGTGTAGCCGTTCATAGCCGTATCGTGGTAACGATAGGTGTGCGATGCGTCGGTGTCATCGACGGTGTTGCCCAGGCGCTTCTCATAGTAGTTGCGATCGGCCGTGATGAGCTGATCGGTGTAGCCCGTGAACTTCTGCGTGGAAACGAGCACCTTGTTGCCCTGGCCGTCGATCTTGTAGCGGTTCACGGTGTATTCCGTGTTGTTATCGGGGTTCCAGATAGCCCACAGCTGCAGGTTGGTGCCCGGCATGATGAACGTCGTGCCGTCGGCGCTCCAGAGGATGGTGGAGTAGATGCCGTCTGCTGCGAGTGCTGCGGTGAGCACGTCGTAGCCTGCAGCACCGTTAGCCACGAGCCATGCCGGGGTGGCGAGCGCTGCATCGTCGAAGTACTTCTGAGCGATTTCGTGTGCCTGCTGTCCCACATGGCCTGCACCGTAGAGAGCGCCGGTGTTCTGGGTGGACCAGCCGACCAGCTCGTAACCCTGGCGATAGGGGTTCGCCGCGGTGTTGTTGTGCTGGTTGTTGGTGCCCATAAGGTCGGAAGGCAGCGGATCGACCGTCTGGCCGGTGAGGTAATCGCGATAGATGCTGCGACCGTCTGCTGAGAGGGTCCAGCCAGCAGGAACCGTGAAGCTGCCCTTAGCAGTATCAGGATCGAGGTTCAGGGTCAGGCGGTAGGTGTTCGCCTCGTAGTAGAGGTTCAGCACCAGGCCATAACCGTTGCCTGCCACACTTGCGATAACGCCAGAATCGTTGGTTACCCAGTCGGGGTGAGCCGTTGCCCAGTAAGCTGCCGGACCCAGCAGGCTATCGCGGTAGGTGTAGCCCACGATGGCCTTGTCGAATGCATGCCATTCGGTGGTGCCGGTGGTGCCCGGGGTCTGACCAGAATAGAGCGCGTCTGCGTAGATGGTGTTGCCCACATAGCTCTTGTAGTAGTGAGAGCTTACGAGCACGCGCTTGCCGTCGCCGGTAACCACATAACGGTTGACCACATAGTTGACCTTGACCGAGTAATCGATCTCGGGCTCGGTAGGATCCGGGTTCGGAGTGGGGTTCGGATCCGGATAGTACGGATCGTTAGGATCGGGCTCATCCGGGTCCGGAGTAGGCGTCGGGGTATCCGGGTCGTCAGGATCGACCGGGCCGGGCTTCGGCGGGTTCACCGGGTTAGGATCGTCTGGATCGAACGGATCGGGATCGGGGTTGTTCGGATCGTAGGGATCGTGCGGATCGGTGGGATCGGGCTTGTTCGGATCGGTCGGATCCTCGGGAACGAAGCCTGCATAGTAGAACACGTAGATGACGGTAGAGCCATCGGCCAGAACCACAGCGCGCTCATAGCCCGCCGCGTCGATGGAGCTGTTGACCGTAAGGCCACCCGGCAGCACACGATTCAGGAGGAACGGACCGGTCTTCAGATGCGTGTAGCCGCGCCAGAAGAGCGGATCTGCGTTGTTGTTGGGATTGAGACGGCCATAGCGGTCTACGTAGGTCTCAGCGTCGTGTGCGGTGGTGTTATCGCGCTCTGCCACGGTGAAGGTAAGGCCGGAGTCCTTCATGAAGGTGTCTTCCTTCTTGTCCACGTAGTTGCCTTCGTGGTCAAGCTTCACATGAACCACGGTTACCTTAGCAGGCAGTGCCTTCCAAATCGCTTCGAGCGTGATGTTCTGGTTCCAGGTATAGGTGATAGCGTCGAACGTACCATCTGCCTTGATGTTGTAGGTGTCGCCCGTTGTGGTGTTGAGCCAGCCAACCAGCTCGTAGCCGGTCTTCTTAACCTGGCTTGCCGGCAGCGGCGTGAAGGTGTGGTTGTAATACGCCGTGCGATCAACGTTCTCTGCCGTGGTAGCGCCATCGGTGATCTGGCCACCCAGGCTCTTATAGGCGATGGTGTACTGATCGACCACGTAGAAGAGCTTCAGGACCAGTGCATCGGGATGCGAGGTGCTGTCGCCGAAGTGTCCCACGATGCGGCCGTTGGAAAGCGTTGCGTAGAGCAGCGCTGCCGGGTCGCCCTCTGCGAGGTACTTGGAGAAGTTCGCATCGTAGGTGAAGCCGAAGATGCTGCCGTTAGCGTGGAGGTACTGCCAGCCTTCTTCTGCGCCTGCTGCTGCAGTTGCGATCCAGTTGTTATACGCATCGAGCACAGCGTTCAGGATGTCGACACCGTTGGTATCGAGCGCTGCATCGACACGGACATATGAACCAGCGGTGCCGGTGTACTCGTGCGTGTCATAGAGCTTAGGCTGCTGATAGAGGCCTGCATTGTTCACATCGACGGTGTAGCGCTCTACGTAGAAGGTGGTGCCGTTCGGGATCGCCTTCAGGTAGATGTAGAGGATGGTCTGATCGATGCCTGCTGCCGTTGCGTCGGGGCCGAAGGCGTTCAGGATGCCGTCAGCCGGGCCGAGCGGGTTAGCCGGGTTGAGGTCGATCTCGTAGCCAGCTGCGATTGCGATAGCCTGCAGCCACTGAACGATGGATGCGTGGTTATCGGGGTTAGCCTCGTAAGGAGCGAGCGGATTCACATAGTTCAGGTAGTTGCCCGTGGTGCCCGTGCGGGTGTATTCCGCCAGCTTCTCGGTAACGCCATTGCCCTGGAGCACGTTGACGATGACCTTGTATTCGGACTGAGCCGGCATCCAGATAGCGTAGAGCGTGGTCTCCTCGTTGGGCATCTCGAAGTTGTTCGAGCCTGCCAAGAAGATGCGGGCTGCATTAGCAGCGATCCACTGGCTTGCTGCATTACCGCTCAGGTCGCAACCATTGTAGAGCGCATCGGCAATAGCGGTTGCAAGACCACTGGTAGCCACTTTGTCAGCCGGAACGACATACCAACCATACAGAGTGTAACCCGGGCGAATGCCGGTCATGGCGTTCGGCAGGGTAACGAGCTCGCCAGTCTTGTAGATGTTGGTCGAGGGGTTAGCGCCACGCCACCAAGCACCATTGTTGTAGGTGCCATCGTTGGCCTTGGTGCCCAGCTCGAAGTTGAGCTGCTGACGCTCTGCCAGGTAGTAGAGATCCAGGCGCATGGTGCCATCGGCCAGGATGGTACCGGAGAGCTTCTCGCCCGTGTAGCTGCCGAATACATAGCCCTTGATGTAGAGACCAGGAGCAACCGGGTTGTTCGGGTCGTAGACGAGCGCATAGCTGCGGCCGGTGGCTTCATCGACGAAGGCGCCAGTCTTGCCGGTGTAGGTGACCACATAGGGGTTGCCGTTCTCATCCACCACGTCGGAGATGGTTGCGCCATCGCCCTTCACCAGGTGGTGATAGACCTTGTATTCCGTATTCTTGTTCGGCACGTAGACCAGGACGATCTTGGGTTCGCCCGTTGCCTGGCCGGTGATCTCTGCGACCACGCCCTCGGTGACCACGAGGTCTGCGTAGTTCACACCACCCACCGTAGCATCTGCCGGATCATCATCTGCTTCAGAGCCGAAGAGATGGTAGCCCGTGATGCCCGGGATGGACCAAGTGTTCATAGCGCGGGTCTCGTTGTGGTCGATCGCCAGCGTGCCATCGCCTTGGATCACGTAGATCGGCGTGGTGGCCGTGGGGTTGGTAGGATCGACGAAGGAGACCGTGTCGCCCGCATAGCCGTGCAGACGGATGGTGTCGTACTTGGTTGCGGTGGTGCCGCCTTCGATCTGCCAACGATCGACGGTGAAGACAACGTCCTTCGCACGCCAGATCGCGTAGAAGGTCATGCCGCGCTGAGGCATCTTGAAGCTTGCGCCAGCCGGGATGTAGAGACCAGAGCCATCGGCCGTGGTGCCGTTAGCAGCGAGCCACTGTGCCCACGTGTGGGAGTTGTAGCCCACCATGTTGGTGAAGACGGTGTCGTTAGGACCAGAGTACCAACCCATCAGCTCATAACCCGGGCGGATAGCCGAGGAGGAGTTCGGGGTACGGATGGTCTTGCCAACGCGATAGTTGCCCGAGATGTCTGCTGCGCCGGAGGTCCACGCACGCTTGTCGTAGTCGCTCGTGCCTTCAACGCCCAGCAGGAACTTCAGCGGCAGCTCGTCTGCCAGATAGTAGAGGAAGAATTCCGTGCCGCCAGCGCCCAGCGGTGCACCCTTGATGTGCTGTGCAAGCGAAGTCTGGTAGCTCGTGCCCGGAACCGTACCGTCGGAATTCGGGAAGAAGATGAAGCCGTTGAAGCTGTAGTGCAGATTCTCGGGCTGGCCATCGTAGAGCCAGTAGATCTCACCATTCTTCACCATACCGCGGATAGCCACATCGGGGTTGTTCTGATACTTCAGACCGATGTCGGAAGGCTGAATCTCGGTGTCGGTCTCGCCCTGGCGAACTTCGACGAGCGCTTCGTAAGCGTTGCCGTCGCCATCGACGAACCAGTGATGCACTTTGTATTCGGTGGTGAGGTCTGCCACATAGTAGACCTTGAAGATGGTCGGATCGGTAGGATCGCCCTTGATAACGAGACGCAAGAACTGATCGTAGCCCAGAGCCGAATCCATGCTGAAGTGGTAGCCACGGAAGTCGTATTCACGACCACCATCGCTGAAGGTGCTGTTGGTGATGAGCTTGTAGATGGCCTGCAGGTCAGACTTATCAGCCGTACGCAGGTCGACGGTGTCGCCCGTTGCATAGCGCAGGCTGTTCAGGCGGCTGGTGTATGCCAGCGTCTGACGGCCACCCACTACCTTGTAGTACTCGATCTGGAAGTTGGACTCCTGTGCCACCCAAACAGCGTAGAGGAACGTTTCGGGGTTGTTCGGGTCGGTCGGAGCCGGAACCGTGAAGAGCGAGCCTACTGCGTGGAACTTCGGATCGGTCTTGAGCACGTTGTTGTAGAGCGTGATGGAGTCGTTGCCCACATAGTCGATATAGTCATTGGTCTCGTACCAGCCCACCAGCTGATAGCCCGGACGCGTTGCTGCAGCAGCACCTGGCAGGTAGACCACGCTGCCCGTGACCACGTTGATCGATCCGGTCTGGACGAACGCATTGCCCGCACCAGCGTAGCTCTTCACCCAGGAAGCATCCGTTGCGGTGCCGTTCAGGATGAGCGAGAGCTTGTGCGTGTCAGGCGCGAAGTACAGACGGATGATGGTGGAGCCATCGCCATTGATGAGCTTGTATGGGTCGGACGTGTAAGAGAAGTCGTTGATGGTGAACGTGCCCGGCGTGTAGACATAGCCATTCGGGATGAGAAGGCTCGTGTAAGCATCGTCGGTGAGGAAGGCCGGGATGATGGTGTTGCCATCGGCATCGACGAAGGTGTAACCCTTCCAAGTGATGCCATCGGCTTCCTTCTCGGCGTCGGCCTTGGCGTAGGCGCCAGCAAGACCTTCGTGCTGGATGCTCACAGCATTGCCGTTCGTATCGGTAACACGCGATGCCACACCTTCACCGGAAACCTTCCAGAATTCAACGGTGTAAGGAACGTATTCAGAAACGTAATACAGCTTGAAGAGCGTGGTGCCATTCGGAGCCAGCGAAGCGATGGAGGAAATCTCGTCGTACTGGATGCCGTTCCACAGCTGGCTGAAGCCTTCGTAGTACGAATAGCCCTTCATGTTCGGGTAGAGGTTGTAGAGCGCTGCCGTGATCTTGTTGATCATATCGGCCGTGATAGCGCTTTCCGACTTGCCCTGCTGCGTGGTGGTGACCGCCGGTGCGTCCTCGATCTTGTGGATCTTCACGATGTTGCCGTCTTGATCGACCTCTGCAACCACACGATAGTGCTCGACCAGGAAGGTGGTCTCAGCCGGTGCCCACATCGCATAGAGGAACTGGTCGGAATCTGCGGTGACCGTGTAGTTCAGATCGAAGAACACGCTTGCGAACGAATCGCCCAGGAGCGTCTTCAGCGATTCGAGCGAACGGTTCGGATCGTTGATCCACGCATCGGTGATGGTGGTGTCGACCAGATCGTGGTTGGTGGTCCAGCCGATCAGCTCGTAGCCCGGACGCGTGAGGTGCGTGTTCTGCGGGACGTTGATGGTCTGACCCGTGGTGTAGGTATTCGACGAAGACGAGCTGAACGTATCGGTGCCGCTGACCCACACGCCCTGCTCCGGAACGAAGGTAACGTTACGCGGAGCAGGAGTGTAGAACAACCTGAGCACGAGCATGTTGTTCGGATCTCCTACGATAGTGCCGGAATAGGATGAGGAGAACAGCATGCCCTGCTGGAGCGTGAGCGTACGATACAGCGGGATGGGGTTGCCATCTGCGTCGAGCACATAGGTGCCATCTGCGTCGGTCTTGTAGCCATAGATGTAGGTGATGGTGCCGTTGGTCACGCAGGTCCAGGAACCGGACGGTGCAGCAACGAAGCCTTCGATATCCTTCCACAGCCAACCAAGCGAGGTGAAGTTGGTGTCGTTGGTAACGGCATCGAACTTGGTGTCGAAGATGCCCGGTGCGTTGGTTGCGCCTGCGGTGTTCACGTTAGCGGTGTAGCCTGCGGTGCCCTTAATGGTGACCGTGGATGCGGCAGGACCAGTAGGCGTGGTGCTCGGAACACGCTCGTCGAACTTGACGGGCTTGTTGGTGGCAGGATCCCAGTACCAGTATTCAACCTGATATTCAGAACCGTTCGGGATAGCCTCGTAGTAGAGGATGAGGGTGAGGCGACCGTCTGCGGTAACCGTGCCGGTGAGCTTCATCTGACCGAATGCCGTGGTGTAGTTCGGATCGGTGATGAGGCGATAGCCTGCACGATACGGGATCTTCATGAAGTAGGTGCCTTCGATCACGTATTCTGCGAAGCCAACTTCACTGTCGGTAGGAGCGGTGAGCAGCGAATTGCCGTCGAGATCGACATAAGCGTACTTCTTATAGGTGATGTCGTTGCCGTTGCCATCCTTAGCCGTCCAGGTGTACTCAGAACGCTCGAAGGCCTTGTCGCGGATGATCTGGCCTGCTTCAACGCGGTAGACATACACGTTGTAGTTGACCTCTGCTGCCTTATAGACCGCATAGAGGCGGGTAACACCATAGCCGTTGATGATGAGCGTGGAGCCCGGAACTTCCCAACGTGCACCTGCAGCGAAGAAGTTATCGTCGAAGAGCGTGGAGAGGTCGAGGCGTGGGTCTTTCAGGAGAGCATTGGTCTTGGAGAGCGCGATGTCCTCGGAGGTTGCCCAGCCGACGAGCTCGTAGCCGTTGCGCTCCACGTTGGAGCCCACCGGAAGCGTGATGACATCGTAAGGATAAACGTGCGTGAGCGTGCCGCCGAACAGGCCGTCGTCGCGGTTGAGGTTAGCCATTGCCCACTGGCCTGCACCCAGCTGGTAGTCGATCGCTTGCGGATCGGCTGCGAAGAAGAGCTGCAGCACCGTGGAGTTATCGCCTGCAACGTATGCCTTGCAGGTGAGCTCGGAGAGCAGCTGGGAGTAGCTGAAGCCCGGGATGTTATTCATGATGATGTAGTAGTTCACCAGATCGGCGGGGTTCACTACGTGGTTAGCATCTGGCAGGTAGGTGATGCCGTTGTCGATGAGGAACTGCTGGAGCACAGCGTGTGCCAGCTGACCTGCCGATGCTTCCACGTAGATGAGGTAGTCGCCGTAATTCTCTTCTGCCACCACATTGCCGGAAGCGTCGAGGATCTGGCCCTTAGCATTGCGATGGAGGCGGTTGCCGTTCTTATCCACTTCAACGCGCGTGTTATCGGAGAGAACCATGTAACGGTTGACCGTGAAGTACACGCCGTTCTCGATGTAGCGATAGAACAGGTAGATAGTCTTGCCGTTCGCATCGAGCACGATGGAGTTCACAGAGTTGAACACGTCGAGCGTCTTATCGAAGCTGTTGGGGCTGATCGGCGTTGAAGGATCGCAGCTGAAGTTAGCCACGAAGGTGTAGCCTGCCGGATCGGTGATGCCGAAGCCCTCGCCCAGAGAAGCGCGATCTTCAGGGTTAGCGCCCCAGATGCGATACGGGTTAGTAGGATCGTTGAAGTCGATGGTGTCGCCGAAGGTGGACTTCAGAACGCCATTAGCATCTGCGCCCGGCAGCTTCACTTCAACGCGCTGCAGCGTGCCATCAGCGTTCTGGACCCACACCTCAACGGAGTAGGTTGCATCCGTTGCGCGCCAGATCGCATGCAGCGTGTAGAAGTAGTTGTCGCCGATGAGCGTGAGGAATTCAGAATCGTTAGCGAGCTCTGGCATCACGAACAGGCCGCCCAGAGCATAGAGGCCAGTCTTAGCATTCGCCAGGATATCGTTTGCTACCTGAACAGAATTGGTGCCACGCGTATTGGTGCCACGGTCGGTGATGTACCAGCCGACCAACTCGTAGCCTTCACGGACTGCGCAATCGGCACCCGGCAGGATGGTCTCGTTGCCAGCCTGCATCGGACGAACCTTTTCATCGCGGAAGTCTTCAGCCCACTTGCCCTCAACGCCCAGATCGAACTGGAGGTAACGGGTGTCTGCCAGATAGTAGACGATGAGCTTAGTGGTACCATCGCCTGCCACGTAGAGTTCGGTGGTCTTGGAGTAGAGCGTCATGAGAACGCCACCGACAAGGCCTTCAGCGCTGTCTACGTAGGAGTAGCCCGGATGACCATGTGCGCCCGGATCGAAGAGCGAAGGATCGGTCATAACGACCTGGCCCGCGGTTACACCGTCGATCACTTCGGAGTTCAGGAGGGTGACGTTCTTCTTGCCGTCGATGATGTAGTGTTCGACGGTGTAGGACGTAGCGCCTTCGGTTGCCTCGAAGTAGATGCGCAGCAGCAGCGAACCATCGCCCAGAACGATGCCGGAGAGAATCTCGTTCGGATGATCGATGTAGTGGTAACCCAGTGGTGCGAGCACGCCCAGGTAGCCTTCAGGAATGGTCTGGCCTGCGTTTGCCATAACTTGAAGCGTAAGCCAGGTATCGGTGTAGAAGCCGTTGTTATTGTAGTTGCCACCGTAGTACGTGGTGTCGTAGAGGTCGGTGACCTTGTTGTTAGGCTCGTTGGCGTTCGGGATGGTAACCGTCCAGCGCTCGACCGTAACGAGCGTGTTCGGGTCAGCTGCGTAGTACATACGTAACACAAGCGTACCATCGGCGTTGACCACACCAGATTCGATAGCCAGTTCATAACCCGGCAGGTAGGTGTAGCCTGCCCACTCGGTGAAGAAGTATTCGAGCGCATCGGCGAGCTTCTGACCCGTTGCATCGACGCCCGCTACATAGTAGCGATCGTTATCGGGATCGTAGAGCACTGCCACGTGCGAATCGGGCATTGCCATGAAGGTGAGCTTCTCGACCGGTGCCTTCGAAGAGAAGTTCAGCGTGCCATCGGAGTTGATGTAGACCACGCGGCCATTGATGACCTTATAACGCTCGACCGTGAAGGACACCATATCGGTGGTGAAGTGAGCCGTGAAGGTCTGGCCGTTGTAGATGAGGTAGCTGCCGTTCACGTGCTGCGGGAAGAAGGTGGAGCCCATGAGCGATACGCCCTGAGGTACCTCAGTCCAGGTGTCGGAGCCTTCGATCGGAGTGCCGTCTGCAGCGATCCAAAGGCCATCCTTGTTGGTCCAGTGCGAGAAGCGGAAGCCGGGGTTCGGCGTGGTGTAGACTGCCTTCGGCTTGCCCGTGACCGGAGCGAAGGAATCGTGATCGATCGAAACGCTACCGCCGTTAGAAGGCGTGAAGTCGTAGGAGATCTCGATGTCCTCGAGCTCGCGGAAGATCGCATAGTAGGTGTAGGTGTCGCCAACCACCCAGCCAGCAGCAGGCACCGGCGGGATGAAGGTGAGATCGGTCGAGAGCGGCGCTACCCCACCGGCGATATCGGAAAGGTGTGCATACCAACCCAGGAACACATAGCCCGGAGGCGTTTGCGCGGTAGAGCCATTCGGTACGTTGTGCGTGCCGCCTGCGATCAGTTCGAAGGTGGGCTCGGTAGCGCCGTAGTCGCCATTGCCGTACTGGTTATTGGTGCCGCTCGGGAGGTTGATCACCTGGTAGCCGATGGTTGCCACGTTGCGCGGATCGATGAGGTAGTAGAGATCCAGAACCAGCTTGCGACCCAGGCTGATGGTGCCGTGCGCGGTCTGTGCCGAGATATCGGGAGCATAGAGCCACGTGAGGCCATTTGCACTCGTGTAATCGGGGCCGAGGAGGATCTCGTCGATGAGGATGCCCGTTGCGGTGCCATTATCGTCGATGAGGTAGAGGTGATATTTGCGCAGCGTGGAGCCATCAGGCTGCATAACGTCTTCGTAGCGAACGTCGACGCGCGCATCCTGCGGACCCTTGTATTCGTCGGTCTTCTTCAGTTCGAAGGTCACACCGTTGTTGGACTGGAAGTGATGGTTCACGATGAACTCGATATCTTCAGCCGGCTCGATGATAGCGGTGTAGGTGTGGCCACCCTTCAGCGGATCTGCCGGATCGTAGAAGATCTGGGCGCCTGCAAGGCCTTCGCCATAACGCGGCGGGTTGAAGATGATCTTACCCAGTTCGATGAGCTCGTCGATGGAAGGCAGATCGCCGCCATCCCAGTCGACCGCCCAACCGACAACGCGGTAGCCCGGAAGCAGATGCACTTCGGTGCCCAGTGCGCGACCCGTGGAAGGTGCGACCGATTCCTTATCGCGTGAGAGCCATGCGTGGTCGGGGTCGGAGACCTGATACTTGATCATGACGTCTTGGTCTTCGGTGAAGATGGCGTAATAGGTGGTTTCCGCCCACACACCAGAAGAACCAGCAGGTGCTACGAAGGTAGCGTCTTCGCAGACGATAACGCCGTGCGAATCGACCCAGTGCAGGAAGTGATAACCCTGACGAGCGATAGCCGTGATGGAGATCGGGGTATCGAAATAGGTGTTGTAGCGATAGTCGTAGAGATAACCGCGCGTCTCACCCGTGATGGAGGAAAGGCGCATACGCAGCGTGTCGAACGTTTGCGGATACATGGCCGCGCCGCCGTTGACTGCTGGGTTGTAGACATAACCGGTGTGCGCACCTTCGCGCTTCACGACCGGCACGCCATTGATGCCATAGTAATAACCCGTGATCTGACCCCAACGGTTGTAGGTGCACATCGGGGTGCCCTGATCGGACACGATGTAGCCAGCGCCGGTAGTGTTGGTGCCTTCGGACTTGAAGGTGATGAACACCGTAATCTCTTGCCATACTGCCGTGAGCGTTGCACCGAAGCGAGGAACGATGAACACATCGGAGCTTTCCTCGTAGGTGCGATAGATCTTGCCGTCATAAGACCAGCCATAGAGTTCGTAGCCTGCCTTGGTAACGGTGCCCACGAACGGAAGAACGATCTGCTGGTACGGGATGAGGTCGGTACGATCGTTCAGTGCCGTGGAGCCAGCAACCGGGGTGCCACCGTTCGGGTCGAAGTGAACCGTGACCGGCTTACGGAGCCAGTTTGCGGTGAGGACGATGTCTTCGCGGCCCATGAGTGCCTTGAGCACGTCTTCGACCGTCTGGAAGAAGCGACCGTCGTTGGACACCCAACCGTCGAACATCCACTCATCACTGTTGGATACCGGCATGGTGCGGACGAGCGCGCCCTTGCCATCGCCGTAGTCGAGCGGGGTGGTGAAGTTAGGATCGGTCTTGCCACCCAGGGTGACGTAGTCGATCAGGTAATCCTTATCGGCGCGCAGACCACCAGAGACGATGGTGTTCTCTGCCCAAGCGCCGTGATCGCCAGGGTTGTAGGTGATGGTGTGGAGCTTCTCCCATACCGCACGAACGATGGTGCGGCCATAAACGGTGATGCCAGGAATGCCGTCGGGGCTCTCGAAGAAGCCAGTGAACTTCTGACCGTTCGGCAGGGTTACTTCGTAGTCCCAACCAGCGAAGGCATAACCGGGGTTTTCGTGAAGGATGAGGTCGTAGGTTTGACCAGGTTGGCTCGGATGAGGAATCTTCTCGGAGCGCGGATGAGTATTGTAGACGACCCACTGGGTGAGCTTCTCGTGGCCGTCCTGCAGCACATTGCCATCATTGTCGAGGATGATGCCGCCAACGTTGTCGCCGGAGGTAAGGAAGGTTACCTCGTAGCGCTGGATACGCCAGATTGCGTAGAGGGTAATGCTGCCAGGTTCGACCTCGAAGTCGGCAGCGGTCTTCGGACCAAAGAGCGCCATGTTCGCATAGAAACGAGCATTAGCAGAGTTGATCTGCTCCTTGATCATGTCAAGGGTCACGTTATAGTCGAAGTACGTCTTCCCGTCGTATATCTCGGAAAGCGCCTTGGTGGACCAACCAATGAATTCATAGCCGACCGCTGCATACTGGTTCGGTGCCAGAGCGACCTCAGTCTCGTAGGCCATCTGCTGGATAGGCATCGTGCCTGAATTCAGGTCGATGTTACCGAAGCCAGAAGGCAGGCTCGGTTGCGGCGGGAACTGCGATTCGAAGTAGATGGTGTAGTCTGCCTCTTCCCAGGTTGCGACCAGGTAGAGGTTGCCGGTGCCCTCAAGGCCGAGCTCCTTGAGCTTGTCGATGAGGATAAGGCTCGAAAGATCGGCAGCGGTGACCGGCAGGCCATCGGGGCCATAGAGGTACATTGGCGTCTTGCCATCTTCCATGGTGCGATAGACCGCATGGCCATCCTCCATGAGCGGCAGGCCATCGGGGCCGATCGCTGCAAGTGCCCAACCCTTGAATGCGTAGGTGATGCGACGGTTCGCGTCGATATAGGTGGTCGAGCGCGGCAGACCGTTCCACATACCTGCGTAGGTGGGGATACCCTCGGTGCCAACCGCGTGAGTGAAGCGCGTTGCGCCTTCCTGGCCACCAGTGTGACCTGCATCGTGGCCACCATTGCTGTAGAAGTCGCCATATTCACCTTCGAAGAACCATACGTCGAACGCATCGGTCCAGTAAGCGGTGAAGGTGGTGTCGCCCTGCAGGACGTAGTCCTTCAAGTCGGAAGGCTTGATGTCGTGATACTCATAGTAGGACGTACCGTCTTCATGGAACAGCGTAACACGTGCTTTCCAGTAGGACAGAGCCTTCTTGTAGCCCGGCGTGGTATAGACCGTGCCCGTGCGAACGTTATCGCCTGCGTAGAGCTCCTGGCGAATATCGCCCGTAACGGTGCCCTGCGTAGGATCGGAGGATTCGAAGATCGCAGTGACCTTCTTGCCCGACCACTTCGCCGTGAAGGTGACGATGCCGCCTTCAACGTTGCAGAGGTTCTTATACCAGCCAGCGTCATATTCACCGTCGAGCACGGAGAAGGACGTTCCCCAGCTGCTGGAGCCCGTAACGACCCACTTCAGGAAGTCGTAGCCACTGCGATAGTAGCGCTCGCCTGCATCGAAGAGCTCGTCGAAGGAGACCTCGAGCTGGAAGTACGGCTTGCCATCGTTAGTGAAGTTGAGGTTCGAGTCAGACGCATACGCACCCGAGATGTCGTAGCCTTCCGGCAGACCCGGATCGAAGATGACCGTGTACTTGATGGCCTCCCAGATCGGCTTGAAGGTTACGTCGTGGTTCGGCATGGTGAATTCTGCGCCGAAGTTGACTGTTTGCCAGGTGCCTGCCTCGGTGAGGTACTGCCAGCCTACGAACTTATAGCCATTGCGATGTGCGCCATGGGTGTCTTCGTAGGTGAGTGCGTTCACCTTAACGCCCACCTGATGGATGCGGTCGTTGTCTTCAGGAGCGATCCAGCCAAGGAAGCGACCGTCCTTGTTGGTGTTCCAATAGTAGTCGTTCTGGCCATCCAGATCGTAGTGGACCTTCCAACCAACGTTGAGCCAAATAGCCCAGAGCGTAACCTGGCTGCTGTCTTGACCTGCGAGGTTCACCACGCGAGCCTGGTCTGCCAAGAAGGAAAGGCCACGGTCGGCGAGCGCTTGCTGCAGATCTTCGCGATTCATGAGCGGATCGATCTGGCCGGTGGCCCAACCCAGGAACTCGAAGCCAGGACGCGTGATGCGGTTGGCGTTCGGGGTAAGCGTTACGTATTCATCGTAGGCAACGCGCTGGGTGGGCAGGCTGCCCTGACCATTGTTGTTGTTGAAGATGATGGAGTACTGCTTGTACTGGAAGCGTGCATAGTAGACCGTACCATCGAGCCATGCAGTGTCGGGGCTCTTGGTGGGAACGAACTTCGCTTCGGTGCCTACCAGGCGACCCTTCGCATCGTACCAACCGATGAATTCATAGCCTGCATCGGGCACTGCCGTGGAACCGGTAGGTACACCGTCGAACGCGGAAATGCCAGAGTCGCGCATGTTGGTGAGCGTGCCGCCCTGGAACTTCTGATCGACGAAGTAGTAGATGTTCGCATAACCCGGAACGAACCATGCATAGATGATGATATCGGTAACCTCTTCGTTCGGCAGGATCTCATAGAGATGCGTGGAGTTGTAAACACGATCGCCATGGGGCACATCGCCGTAAGACTGGTTGGAGTTATCCTCGGTGTACCAGTTGTTGAAGGTGTAACCAGGCCATACCGGGTTCGGGCTCGGCAGGAGGCCGGTGTCGTTGTAGGTGAACTTCTGAACGCCGATGTAGGTGCCCGTGCCGGTTGCATAGTGAACGTTGTAGGTACGGATGGTCCATACGGCGTAGAAGGTCACGTCGTGTTCAGGCATGGTGTAGAGGTTCACCACGTTGCCGTCTTCATCGTAGGTCGGATAGGTGACCCAACCGTGAGCTGCGTTGTATTCAGAGGTTGCCCACCCGTTGAAGATATAGCCCGGACGAATAAGCGCATCCTTGGTAGGAATGTGCACGGTCTCGCCTGCGCCCACCATCATAGAGACAGGGTTCGAAAGGCCATCGGTAGTGTAACCGAAGTCGTAATCCTTGACCCATTCGCCGCCACCATTCAGATCGTAGGTGAGCTTGAAGGGCTTGTACCACTGAGCGGTGAAGTAGATGGTGTACTCGCCTTCATCGATGAAACCGAGGCTGCCCGTCTTGTCGCGCACCCAGGTCTCAGCAGAGATGAAGTAGCTCTCGCCGATCCTGTGACCATCGTTATCGTAGGCGGTGCGCACCCAACCAGTGAAGGTCCAGCCTTCCTGGCCCAGCGGCAGGCCCGTAGTGCCCGTAGGACCACGGTAAGCGTACTGATCGCCCATGGCGCCGAACGGAAGATCGGTGTAGAGCGTCTGGGAGCCCGGATCTTTGCTATGGGAAGCAAAGGAGCCATGGTTGCCCGGCAGGTAAACGACCGCGCTCGGGCCGCCCCAATAAGCGGTGAAGGTGGTGTCGCCCAAGATCTCGATAGAGCTGGGGTTATCGGTCATACCAGTGAGAGTCTGGCCACCGTTGATCTCCATGGAGTAGCTCCAGCCGATCAGCACGTAGCCTTGGCGATACGCATTTGGCGTAGTGGCATGGCCGCCATGGTTGACCGACTGCGGGTTCGCGGCGCCTGAAAGGGTACCGCCTTCCCCACCGTTGAACGTAACGGTGTGCGGGAGTGCCTGCCATACTGCCGTGAGCGTGATGACCTTATCGTTCACCGTGGTGAGGTTGTGCACTTCATCGCAGTTGGAGAACGAGCCGTATTCCGAAGTCCAACCCACGAAGCGATAGCCTTCGCGCGTCATGGTGTTAGAAGGCAGGTATGCATAGGTATCGTAGTTGATACGAACGTCGACCATGTCTTCGTAGCCCAGAACGTCAACTGCACCTGGCTGGAAGCGAATGATGTAGCTGTTGGGTACCCAGTGAGCATACAGGACCACAGAACCGCCGGGCATCCAGTAACGAGAACCCGGAGCAATGACCTTATCGCCATTGGGCTTATCCACCCAACCATCCATGGTGTAGCCGGTGCGCACGAAGGTGAAGGTATCGGGCAGATGAATCGAAGAGCCTGCCACCATATGGTAGATAACCTGCGAACCACTGTAGGTCACGGGCGGCTTAGCCACGTTATCCCATGAGTTCGGGCTACCACCGTTCGGGTCGAGCGTAAGGGTGAAGACGTTGCCTTGCCATACCGCATAGAGCGAGATGACCGCACCATTGATGCTGGAGAGGTTATGGACCTGAGCGCCATCGCCATAGTGCATACCCGAGCCATCGGCTGCAGTCGACCAACCAGCGAAGCCGTAGCCCACACGTGCCATCTGACCATCGTTCACGGGGAGGTTGCGGTATTCATCGTACTTGACCGTAATGGCCTCGATACGACCGATACCACCATTGTTGATGAACTCGATGGTGTAGGAGTTCGGCTCGAAGAGCGCATAGTATACGCTGTGGTTCGCGTCGCCCCAGTACTGACCGGTGAGGTTGTATTCACTCTTGGTAGGAATGTACTTCTCGCTACGGGAGAGCAGGTTGCCCTGAGCATCGTACCAACCGAGGAAGTGATAGCCGGTGTTGCTCGATGCCTGGGAACCGCGCGGCGCAGTGAGCGTGGAGATAGCGTAGATGGTTTCGGTGGTTACCGTGAGCGAACCACCCGTAGTCTTCACGAACCTACCCTGTGCGTCCATGACGACCGGACGATAGAAGATCTCTGCCTGCTTCTCGAGCCACTTCGCATAGAGGATGATGCCGTTAGCGAGTGCGGTTTCGTCGGTGAGGCCGTTGTAGCGTGCCAGGTCGGCGTAGGTGGTGTTGTTGGAAACCTTATCGATGCTGTCGTCGAAACGATCGCTGTAGGGGTTCACGATGTACCAACCGTCGAATTCATAGCCGACCTTGGTAGGCGTCTCGACGCCCTGGAGCACGTTACGATCGGACCAGCCGATACCCTTCTTGTCGGAAACAGGCGTGCCGCCGTTGGAGTTGAAGGAAACGTTGTAGGTGAGGCGCTGCCATACTGCATAGATGCGCAGACCGTAGTAAGCCAGCAGCGTTTCGCCGGGCTGCCATTTCACCGCTTCCCAAGCGCTGTCGGTCCAACCGACAAAGCGCCAGCCAACACGCTGCATGATCTTGTCGGCAGAAGGCAGCTCAACGATCTGGCCGCAGTACTGCGTGAGCATTGCGAAGGACTGGCCGCGCTCGAGCACGAAATCACCAGCAGCATCGGGGTTCACCAGCTGGCCGTTGGAGTCGAGAATCCATTCACCGCCGTTGGGGCTCAGGTAAACGGTAACCTCGGAAGGCTGCCACCATGCCTCGAAGACATAGTTGCGATCGACTTCGCTGGGCAGTGCTTCTGCAGTGTAGGTTACGCCTTCGTACTCCGTGTTGAAGGAGAAGTGATGCGTAACAACGTTGTTCTCGTCGGTAGTGGTCCAGTGCCAACCGATGAATTCATAACCCGGGATGCCCTTGGGGTTATCGATGTTCTTCGGGTTAGACGTTGCCGTATCGAAGTAATCGGGATCGAGCTGCGTGCCCGCTGCCTGACCACCGAAGGTCGGACGGGTGGAGTGAGGATCGAGGTTCACGAAGAAGGTCTTATCCTGCGTGGAGGGGAACGTACCATGCGTGCCCGGTTCGTAGATGACCACGAAGACATGGTCAGGTGCGAAGTGAGCCGAGAAGGTAGTCTTGCCCGTGATGGCGATCTTCTTCACGTCGGTGGTAACGCCCGTTTCGGTGCTGCCATCTTCGTGCTCGATGATGTATGACCAGTAGGACAGGAAGTAACCTGCCGCCTGCTGAATGTCGTTCTGGCTGAAGGTTGGTGCCTGATCGACCGCAACAAAGCCACCCTGCTTGACCTGAACGCCCTTGTACGGATCGTAGGATGCTGGCAGGTGCATGGTTGCCTTATCGGTGGAGCTCTTGTCCATCTCGAAGAACACATTGTATTCGCCGATCGCTTCCCAATGAGCGAAGAGCATGATGTTGTCGCCATCTTTGCCCAGGTTCTTCACAGCCTGACCATCGGCATAGATGGGAGGATCGAAGTAGGACGTGGACCAACCGATGAAGCGATAGCCGTTGCGGATGAACTCATTAGCGTTCAGGAACGACGTGACATCGTAGGTAAGCGTCTGCTTGTCCATCTTGCCGGTAACGCCCGTTGCGCCATGGAAGAATTCAACGGTGTACTTGGAAGGCGTCCACATATCGTAGAGATAGATGGTGTCGCCCTCGGTGAAGGTGAAGTCTTCGTTGAGCAGCTGGTTGATGCTGTAGCGCTTGCCTGTGCCGTCGGCCTTGGTGTTCCAACCCGCGAAGACATAGCCATCACGCGTGAGCATGATCTCGCCATCCATGTCGAGGATGTTCGGCAGACGGACTTCGATGCCGAAGGTCTTGGAGATCGGGCCAGGCAGCGTACCGGTTGCAAGCTGCTGGTGATCGTCGCCACGAGCATAGTCGAAGGCGATGGTGTAGGTGATAGGCCTGAAGATGGCCGTGAAGGACTGAGACAACGGCCAGAATTCGCCATCCTTGACCAACTTCAGCAGTGCTTCGGTGGTGAGCGTCTCGCCCGTGTCGGTAATGCGCCATTCCACGAAACGATAGCCTTCGTCTGCCACAGGGCGCACGATGTCGATAGAAGGCGAGATGGTGGTATAGCTCTTGGTAAGCGTAGTGGTCTGATGCGCTTCATCGCCATTGACGCATACCTTGCCGCCCGTGCCTGCGATCCAGGTAACCTTGATGGTCTGCGGACGCCACGTTGCCGTGAAGGTGATGGTGCCACCATGCGCTGCGAGCAAATCGTAGACCGTCTGGCCTGCGTAGATCTTGCGCGGCGTGGAAGGATTCGATTCGTTATAAGGCTCGTCGGTCATCCAACCGTCGAAGACATAGCCATCCAGCCAGAAGGTGGAGGTGTCGCCTGCAGCCGGAGCACGGAAGGCAATGCCATAGGTTGCTTCCATGTCGGCGATGTTGCCTGCACCATTAGCGACCTTATCGGGGGTGCCCGTAGGACCAGCTGCGGTGCCTGGCTTGAAGACGATGGTGTATTCGTTCGGCGCGAAGTTCGCCGTGAAGACCGTCGGGTTCCAGTTGCCGTCGATGAAGGCAACGGAGCGGATCTGGTCTGCCGTGAGCACTGCGTTGGTGAACACATCGCCTGTGCGGTTGTTCGTCCAGCTGACGAAGTGGTAGCCCTTTGCCACGATCACGCCGACGTTACGCACGCCGTTACCATTGGAAAGCAGCGGTGCCTGTGAGGTCGGGTTAACGATGTTTTCCTTGGTGTTGGACTGGAACGTGAGCGGAATGTTGTCCTCTTCCCATTCAGCATAGAGGTAGAGGATGTCCGCCACGTCTGCAGAAAGTGCGATATCGCGGAAGCGGATGGCAGCCTGATTCTTGCTCGTGATGAGGGTCGAGCCATCAGGAAGCGTCATACGATTGCCAGCAGCATCGAGCACATACCAACCTGCCAGCTTGTAGCCAGGACGCTTCACCTTGCCTGCATCGGAGGGCAGGAGGTTGATCTCTACGTAAGAGAGACCAGTGCGGTTATTGGGCTTGTAGGCAGACTCAGGAGCCATGTATTCGATGGTGTAGCCGGTCTTCGGAGCCCAGAGGGCGTAGAAGGTATCGATAGCAACCGTATCGGCTTCCGTTGCATTCGGCGGCCAGAAGAGACGAATCTCGTTGTTCTCACGGTTGAAGTAGATCTGATAAGCGCGCGTAACCGTATCGCCACCCGAAGAGATGTGACGCATGTAGTAGGTCCAGCCGATCAGATCGTAGCCGGGACGCGAGAACTCGACGAAGCTGGTCATATCCAGGATCGCATTGGTGAGCGCGTCATAGATCGAAAGACCTGCCTGCGTGCCGTTGAAGAGCTGGATGGTATCGCCCACCTTCAGGCCCGTGATCTCAAGGTAGCCCTGAGCGCGGTCGGAACCGATCGTGCTTTCGGAGGTGCTTGCCGAAGTGGAGCCCGTGGTATCTACCACGAACTTGATGGTGATGTTGGCATCCTTGATCCACTGTGCCCAGAAGGTGACCGAGACCGAGCTGGAGTCGCTCGTATTCGGTGCCGTGTAGCTGCCACCCCAATAGATCTGGGTACCACCAACAGGCTTGCCGTGCTTATCGGTGCGCAGATTCTGTTCAGTATTCCACAGGTCGAGGATGTAGCCATCGCGGACATACGCCTCGTAGATATCGCCATTCGGGAATTCGACGTAGAACTTACCATCGCTACCCTTGTAGAAGTTGATGGTCTCGCCACCATTCAGGAAGACATCGGGGATGTTACCCGTGGCCGAAGAATGGTTCGGGCGGAAGCTTACCAGGGTACCGAAACGCCAATCCCACGTGATGATGCCATGGTCGTTACCTGCGTTGGTGTAGCCATAGAGCACTTCGAGGCTACGATCAGTAGAGGTAGAAGGCGACGTGGTGCGCGCATAGAGACCTTCAGAAACATAGTTCGCACCCGAGTCGAGCTTGGGGTTCGCATCGTCTTCGGTAACGTTCGTGGCAACCCACACGCCGTTAACATGACCCGGGATCTGACCGATGAGACTTGGGCTCTTGGTAAGCGAGGTGTGGTTGTCCATGATCATACGCTCAAGCGCAGAGAGCGAGCTGAACGCGCCATCGATCTTAACGGTTGGCTTGATGGACCAGCCGCGCAGATTCAGCTCCTTGAGCTTCGTGCGGTTCTGGAAGATATAGGAAATATCCGTGGTAGAAGACACGTCAATACCCGAACCGTCGAACGATTCTAAGTTGCTGAAGCAACCGGAGTTGAACCATTTCTTGAGCGTTGGTGCCTTCCAGCGGCCGATGGTGGCAACGTGCTGAATCTTACCCGAAGGAACTGCCATCTCCCACGGCGGGGTGAGCACATCGCGATCGATATTGATAGTCTTGCCAGCATAGCCCGGGTCCGCACCGATAACGAGCGAGTTATCCTTCACTACATAGCCATCTTCGCGGGTATGACCGTCGGGGCGATAGTACCACCACAGGTGATCATCGCCATTGATGCGGTCGCCACACCAGTTCGGATCCCAGATGTAGGTGTACTTACCCTTGTTGGCTGTAACGTTATGATGCTTCACCAGATTCGGTGAGGTACCAAACCACGGTGCTTCTTTGCGCGTGAGCTCATCATAAGCACCATCACGGTTATGCTCGACCCATGTGCCAGCGCCATAGATCGCATTATTAGCAATGGGGCCAATCCAACCAATACCATAAGGATTGCTGTAGAAGTGTGCATTCTTGCGCGCATTGAAGCTCGAATAGCTGTGAAGATCAGCGCCACCAATATCAGCCTTGAAGCCTGCATAATTCGTAACGCTACCATCAGTGTAGAAATAAATCGTAATGAAAGGCACATCGAAATAGAAGGTCTTCCCCGCCATCTCTTTTGCCGTCAAGCGAAGCGGTTCGCGATCGTAGACAGAGGTGCCGATGCCGTAATAGATGTAGACGAAGTCACAATTATTCTCAAGCTCAGAGTTGCCATAGAAGTAGACGCGAATGGAATCGCTGGTCGTGCGACGGAAGACCCACTGATAACGCGTGCTGTTGGCGTAGTATTTGTTGCTTACGCCATAATTGTCGGACTGAATCTGCCAATGAGTAGAGCCATAGCCTGGAGTAGAGCCCAGTGTCGTGTTCGGGCCCAGGTCAAGACGCGTAAGCGAGGTCGTACCATCGAGCATATTCTCGTAGTAGTAGCCCGAACGCATGCTCCAGTTATGAATATCCACCGACTTGATGGTCCTGTTGTTCCTGAAGGTGTTCGCATAGCTTGTCGTGTTCGCGACATTCAGGCCGGTACCATCGAAATGTTCAAGACCCGATGCTATGCCACTCTCATAGAGCGACAGATTGATGATGTTGAAAGCATACGTGTTCGAAGTATCCCACTCGTAGTAATTCAAGTAATACAGACCTGTTTCGGCAACCGTAAAGGTCAGGATCATATCGGTCCAGTTCTTGGTATCCGAATTAAGTGAGACCGCATATGCAAAGCTCGACGTATGCTGACTTCTGCTCAAGCCGAACTGACGAGTAGTGCCATAGTGGTAAGTGCTGTAGTAGCTGAACGAGAGCGTATAGGTATAGCCTGCACGCAGCAAGATCTCGCCCGAAGAAATGTAGGCGTAATCGGTCCATCTTGAATAATAACCATCGTGCCATACGCCATTAGAGTCGCGATAGCCCGGAACCCACGTTGTACCTGTATTGGCACGAGCAGAGAACCACGTAGAGGACAGAGAAACCGAAGAGCGATTCTCATACCAAGTCCAGTTATTGAAATAGCGATAATCACTCAAGATCTCGCCATCGCCCTGAGCGAACCATGCCTTCATGTACGAAGGCGCCATGCCACCGAAGGTGCGTACATTCTTGAAAGACAGGCCATGCCAGGGAACGCGATAGGTTGCATCGGTGGTCGAAGAAGAACCAACGCGGCTCGTCGACTTGTTCGAAGCGGTAGGACGAGCACCCACATAGAGCGTGCTTGCCTGGAGCGTAGTGATATCGGAAAGCTTGTAATCCTTATCGACGATAATCCAGGTAACTTCAGCGTTGTCGGGGAACACGCCGCAGTGAGCACTCGGTACGAAGATGTATTCGATCTCGCCCAGCGCACGACCCGTTGCCTGCGTAACGCCCACGTTTGCCATATAACGACCACCGGAAGAAGTGAACAGATGCTCGGTGGTGTCGAACCAGAGCGTGTCAACATCGGTGTATTCGTTATCGTGCGTGAATTCGCCCGCAGCCCACATGCCGCCATCGCGGACCAGACCCGAGCCAACCAGATAGATCTGATTGCCTGCAACGATGCGCGTAAGTGCCGAGCAGCCTTCCAACATGCTGGTGACCACGGGCCACGTGCTGCGGTATCCGCTGGAGTCCTTCTGGTTGAAGCGAGTATTGTAGACCATATTCCAGGTGGAGATATTGATCTTCTGGAGGCGCGAATCGCCCTTGAAAGCTTCGTTGAAGAAGTAGGTATTCGACACATCCAAGCCACGGCCATCGAAGTCGAGCAGGCCGGTGAAGCCGGCGAACCAGTTGCTGAAGTCGCGCACCTGGATGCCATTAGTGCCGTCGCATACGCCACCTTCTTCGCCAGCCTTGCCGAAGTTGGTCTCGATGTGCTGCACCTCGATGATGGGCACTGAAAGTGCGCCGGTTGCTGTGAACCAGGGCAGCTTCGCGCCGTATTCGGTAACCAGATGGTCTGCCGAGGCGGAGTAATCATAGAGACCCATGGAAAGCGTGTGGCTGTTGCGATCGTACTTCCACCAAGCGTTCGGGTTCTCGAATTCAGCACCATAGTACCAGTAGTAGGTATGAACGCCCGTAGCGTCGTGCGTGTTCTTGCCGAAGTGAGTATTCGCGAAGGTTTGCGTGGTGCCGTAGCGGTTCTGGCGCTTATATTCATCGATGTACCAGAAGCCGATCTTCTCACCATTCAGGGTGGTAACCTCGGTAAGGCCCGTGCCCTCCAGGACCACGTTGGGGTTCAAGGTGAGCGTCATCAGGCTCAGGCAGCCAGCGAACATGCCGGTGAGCGTGGGGTTACCCGCGCGCATGTTCCAAGCGGTAAGGTCGAGCTCTTCAAGAACAGAGCAGCCTTCGAACATGGACTGGAACGTGGTCACGTGCGTAACGTCCCAGTTCGCAACGCCCTTCACTTCTTTGAGGCCCGTTGCATTGTAGAACGTGCGGTAGAAGCTTGCCACGTTGCTGGTATTCAGGTTGGTGCCGTCGAAGCTCACGAAGTTCTTGGACGGGCTCTGGAACCACTGTGCCATGGTGTTCGGAGCAACCGTGCCGTTGGTAGCATCGGCCTCGAAGAACTTAGCCGAGCTCCAGATGTTGTTCGGCTCAACCTTCCACGGCACGTTCGCCGTAACGTTGGTGGTGTGCGATGCTGCATTGCTCACCAGACCAACACGGATCATGCCAGTCTTCTCGGCGAGGTTAGGATCGGCCACCGAGGTGGTGTCCTGCTTCGCATAGGTCCACCAGATGTTCGGGTTGTCTTCGAACGTACCACCACGGTGGGTCGAATCCCAGGTGTAGGTGGTAACGAGCGAAGGAGCAGTTACCGTCTGGCCATAGCGCTTCATCAGGTCGATGGAGTTACCGATGGTGGTGGAGAGACCCACGGCGTCGGTGTTCTTGATCCACACGCCATCGGATGCGCTCATGAGCGTTGCTTTGTCGAGACCAGCATTGTTCGTATCAGAGATCCAGAAGAGGTTGTTCGGACCAAAGATATAGGAAACGAAGTTGGTCTTGCCCGTGCCGCTAACAGCAACCTGCAACATGTAGTTGAGTGTCAGGTCGCCCTGGCGATACGTGTTAGTGCGCATATCCCACTGAGAGAGATCGAGCGTAGTAACCGTCATCTTGTTCGAATCGGAACCGATGCCGTAGAACATGTAAGAGAAGTCGGTGACCTTCTGTACGTTCCAGTGGGCAGCGCTGGGGTTCGCGCTAGAACCCGTGACCGGCTCGAACGAAGGAAGCACCACGTCGTATTTGAAGAGACCTGCCATGGTGATCTTGCTGACCGAAGCATCGCTGCCAGGATTCCAGTTGCGCAGACCTTCGATGCTGGTAAGCGTGCTCATGCGCTCGAACGCATAGTCGAGATGCTGAACCTTGGAAGGACGCCACTTGGAAAGATTGTCCAGGTTGGTAGCGCCAGCGCAGCCAGAGAAGAGGTAGCTCATGTCGCGTACATTGGAAACGTTCCAGTCTGCCATCTCTTTGAGCGTGTCGTTCGTGAGCGCGTAGTTGTTGTAGAACATACCCGACATATCCGTAAGCGAGCCCAGCTTGTTCGCCCACGCTGCCGCGCCGGTGAACGTGGTGAAGTTGCCCGCATTGCGGAACATATCCTTAAAGCTGGTCACACCCGAAACATCCCACTTGTCAACGCCAGAGACGGTGGTGAGCGCAGGAAGCGTGGTGTTGCTGTCGTCGCGTGCGAACATGCCCTCAAGCGAGGTAACGCCGTTGGTGATCTTCATACCTGAACCATCGAAGGTGATGATGCTGGTGTAGTTCTTGAACCATTCCTTCGGGGTGGTAGGCGTGATGTCGAACTTGGTCTTCACGTACTTGATCTGCGTCTTGCCAACCAGCTCATCCTTTGCAGTGGTGGACGGATCATCGAGCCAAGGCAGCTCATCTGCTTCTTCAGTCACAACGCGATTCGCGGCCGTTTCATCGGCACCCAGAAGCAGCGTGCCTGCCTTCATCTCTTCACCCTTATAGGTGGTGTCGACCAGGAAGTAGATCCACCAGGCGTTCTCATTGGACTCGAAGCGGCCCGAGATGAAGGTCGAATCCCAGAAGTAGTCGATGTAGTCAGGCGTGAGGTAGGTGTTCGCCAAGCCCGTCGAACCATTCAGGTAGAGACGGATGAGCGAATTACCCGTGCCGAACCATGCCACGGGGATATCGAGCGTACGCACCCAGCTACCGAGCTTCGCCGTACGGGTGGCAATGGAGTTGATGGCCGTATCGGTGAGCTTGTTCTTCGCGCCCAGGCGGATGTAGCCGTTAGTGGCCTTATCGCCCAGCTTACGGTTGTTGTAGAACATGTTGGTGACCGTTGCATCACGCATGTCCCACAGATGGATGTCAACCGTGGTGAGGGCGGTGTTGTTATAGAAGAGGTTGGTGAGGTTCGCGCCGGTCACGTTCCAGTCCTTTAACGGACTTGCGTCGACCAGTGCGGTGCAACCCGACATCATGTCGGTCATGTTGAGCGGGCTTGCTGCAGAAGAAGTGGTCTTCCAGTTTGCCAGACCCGAAATATCGGTGAGCTTGGTCATGTTGGCGAACGCGAACGACATATCGGTCACGTGGGACACATCCCAGCCGTTTGCGCCTGCTGTCTGCAGACCGTCCAGGCTCACGATGCCCGTGCCATACATGAAGTAAGAGATATTGGTGATGTTAGAAGTGTTCCAACGATTTGCCGACGTGGTGAATGTGGTCAGCTTCGCATCGTTGCAGAAGAAGTTCTGCAGCGTGGTTGCTTGCGGAACGTCCATGCCAGAGCCATCGAAGGTGGTGAGGTTCAGGTAGTTCATGAACCAATTCTGCGGGAAGCGCAGGAGGATGCCGCCCTTGGTGGTAACGGTGAGAATAGAATCGCGCGTGGTGGGGTTGTACGTGCCCCAAGCCTCTTTAACGCTGTTGGATTCGTTGAAATGGCTGTAGAGCCACGGCAGATCTTCAGCGGAAGGAGTGTCGATCGAGATCGTGCCGTCGGCGTTCTTCGTGGTGGTGGTAACACGCTGTGTTTCAGTGACCGTATCGGCATACTGTGCTGCGGTCTTGGTGTCGCCCGGCTTAGGAGCATAGATGCTCGCCTCTGCGCCCTTGTCCACGCCAAGAACCAGGTTGCCGTTCTTGTCGTAGGTCCACCAAGCAAACGGGTTGGATTCGAAGCGTTCGCCGATCATGTCGCTGCGCCATACGTAGACGAGCGCTGCAGCATAAGCGGGACCGGTGCTCTTATAGCGCTCAGCCAGGCTACCCGTTGAGCCGAACCACTGAGCGGTACCGTGAGAGGTGCGCGGCAGATTGTCGTTGCTATCCGTTGCAGGATTGTAGATCTGCACGAGTTCCCACATACCACCGGTGTCGTTATCTGTTGGGCCGTGATTGGCCAAGCTGTTATTGAATGCCGTGCCTTGCAGGATGGATGCTTCGCCCAAGGTCATCTGACCGAGTGCTTTGCAGCCCAAGAACATGTCATCGACATTGATGTTGGCAGTATGGTGGACGAACGAACCGATGGTGCGCATCGCCCAACGAGAGAGATTCACCGTGGTGAGCGCTACAGCATTGCGGAACATGTAACGCATGTTCTCAACGCGCGAAACGTCCCAATCCTTGATGCCCTCTTGGTTGACCAGCTTGCTTGCCTGGAACATGCCTTCCATGTTGGAAACGTGGCTGGTGTTCCAGTAGTTATTGGTCTTATCGTAGGCGATCGAGAGCAGATCGGTTACGCCCGTGCCTGCGAACATATACTCCATGTTGATGCTGTTCGTGTTGCCCAGCACCCAGGTGCGCAGCGTGGAGATATCCTTGAGCGCGCTGTCGCCATTGAACATGTAGGAGAAGTCGGTCACCTGATCGACGTCCCAATCGCCCATGCCACTGATGGTGGTGAGGCGCGTGTTAGAGGACAGGAAGTAGGCGAGCGAAGTAGCCAGCGTGGTGTTCAGACCACGACCGTCGAAGGAGATCAGGCTTGAGTGGTTATGGAACCAGCCTTCTGGCTTGGTGGGGGTGATCTTACCCATCAGGCTATCGTAGGTGATGGAGCCATCTTGATGGATGACCGCACCCGTCTTGATGTGCTGCACGTTGCTTACAATGTTGGCGCCTTCGTAGTTCGCCCATGGCAGATCGTTCACGCCGCCCGTGCGGTGCGAGGTGTTCGCCTCGGTGACCACACCGGTGGTGGTATCGTTGCCTGCGCCTGCGATAGTGCCCATGATGAGCGTGCGATTCAGATCGCCTGAAGTGTAGTAGCGCCACCAAGAATAGTAATGGTAGATGTCGTTTACATTGTCATAGACGATGGAGCTGTCGAAGACACCGCCATAGAAGCTATCGCCCCAACGATAGGTGGTGATGGCTGCTGGTGCATAGTGCTTCGAGTTGCGATAGAGATCGGCAAGATTGGTGGAAGTGCCCGACCAGAGGTTCAAGCCTTCGTAATCGTTGGTGGTTGGGCGGTTCGCGTCTTCAGCGACCCATGCGCCACCCCAGTAGCCGAACTGCCACGTGTTGCCACCGAAGCTGACCGACTGATTATTGTTGTGCAGACGATCGCGCCAGAACACTTCGTTGCGCTGCGAAGCAGAGCCCGTTGCGTTGGTGGGATGCGTCTCATAGAAGTACATGTTGTTGCCAAAGCCCGTGTTCTCGAGCACCGAGAGACGACCGAGCGTGATCTCTTGCATGCTCGCGTTGTTCAGGAACATATTGGCGATGTCGAGGTCGCGCATATTCCAGCTGGAGATGTTGATGCGCTCGAGGCGGATAGCGTTAGCGAACATACGCGCCATCGTGGTGGCAGCGGAGATGTTCCAGTTGTTCACTGCGGTAGCGTCCGTGAGGAGCATGCCGAGCGTACCGGCGGTCTTCACGAGCTTGCCATCTTTGTATTCGAAGGTAACGCCCTTGTCGTTCTGGGTGCTGGAGAACATGCCGGAGAAGTTGGAAACGCGGCTGGTGTCCCAGTTAGCCAGACCATTGAGCGACGTGATGCCACGGCAGTCCTTGAACATATCCTGCATGGTGATGAATTCACCTGCTTGGAGGTTGGTGCCGAGCGTCCACTTGCCGATCTGAGCAAGAACGCTATCGCCGAGCACGCCTGCTGCACCATTGGCGGTGGTCATGCAGAACATCTCAGTGAAGTCCTTGACGTGGGTCACATCCCACTTGTCGATGCCCAGGATCTCGTTCAGAGCGAGGCAGCCCTTGAACATCTTCTTCATGCTGGTGCAGGCGGCCATATTGTTCCAGCCGTTCACACCTGAAGAAACACGGGTGAGCTTCGCGGAATTCTCGAACATAGAATCGAAGGAGACTGCGTACTGCATATCGGCGCGAGCGCCGTCGAACTCGACCAGGTTGCCATAGTTCTGACCACTAACGGTTGCGAACCAGCCAGCAGGGTTAACGAGCGCGATGTTGTTCTGCAGGAAGACCTTCTGGATGACCGAAGCGTTGATGACCTTCAGCCAGGGAATATCGGGGGCATTGTAGATGCCTGTGGGAACAGGAGCGTTGCCGAGCACGACTTCGCGCCAGTCGATGTAGCCAAGTGCATCGTCGTCTGCCTTCGTGTCTTCCCAGACACGCGTTTCAGTGTTATTCGTTACGCCATTGGTAATGTCGGTGTCGACGCTGATGACCAAGTTGCCATTCTTGTCGTACTTCCACCAAGCGAATTCGTTCGATTCGAAGCGGCCGCCCAGGTAGTGGGTCTTCCAGCTATAGGTAAGAACCTCTGCCACATCCCATACATTCTGGTATGCCGGCCAGAGCCATGGCTTGTTGCCATTCGGGTAGCGGCTGCAGAGCTGACCAGCGTTGCCCCACCATGCCACATAGTTGTTCTTGAAGGCTTCCTGCTCCCAGGTGCCGTCGGTGCTCTTGTGGGTCTTGCAGTTGTCGAGGCCCGTACCTTCGAGCACGAAGTGCTGCTTGAGCGAGATGGTGCGCAACGAATCGAGGTTCGCGAGCATGTTGGTAAGGTTATCGACCCCACCCGGTGCGTTCAGCGCGGCGTCGAGGCGCCAGTTGTCGCTCGAGAAGTCGAGGTCGAGCACGCTGGTGCAGCCGTTGAACATATCGCGGAAGTTGATGCACTGCTGGGTATCCCAGGTCATAACGCCGTCAACGCGCTTCAAGCTGGAGACGTTGCGGAACATGGCCTCCATGGTCTTGACTGCGGAGGTGTTCCAACCTGCCAGCTGCGAAACATCATTCAGCGTGGAGCAGCCGTCGAACATGAAGGAGAGGTCGAGGATGGTGGAGAGGTCCCAACCGACCACGTACTCCAGATCCTTCAGGCTCGAAGCGCCCTGGAACATACCCTTGAGCGAGGTGGTGTTGACCATAGGCAGATCGTAGACGAGCGTGCCTGCGTTAGCGCCCACGTTGAAGGAGCTGTTCCATGCCTGCAGACCCGTAACGAAGTTCAGGCTCGTGCAAGCCTTGCCCTTGTCGGCATCGTTCTTGCCGAAGATGCCCGGCCACTCGGTAGCGCCATCAGGCAATTCGGTAGGCAGCGTGCCGAAGAGACCTTCGAGGCTTCCTGCCAGTTCGATCTTCATGTGAGTAAGATCTGCGCTAATCAAGTTCTCGAGACCAGCGAACCAGTATTCAGGGTTCACGATGTAAAGATCGCCCACGAATTCGATGTACTTGATCTGGTCGCGGGTGTAGGTTGCCTCGTTGTCGCCCGTGATGTTAACGAGCCACGGCAGTTCGTACCATTTCTCGGTGACCCACGTCTTGTAGTCGGGGTCGTTATTGGTGTTGTCGTTCAGGCCGATGATGAGCGTGCCCGAGTCGGTCATGAACTTCCACCATGCGAAACGGTTGGACGGGAAGATATGACCACCGGTCTGCTCAACGCGCCAGACATAGGTGAAGATCAGGTTCTCCGGCGCTTCGAAGACCGAACCGGGGGTGTAGACCGAAACGAGCGAGTCGGTAGGACCGAACCAAGCAACGTTGCTGCCATGGCGGGTCCAACCACCGTTGATCGCGCGCAGGGAAGGAAGCGCGGTGCCGCCTACTTCGGTATAGCCGAGTGCCGTGCCTTCGAGCAAGCCGTGCAAGCCCATGACGATCTGGTTGAGTGCGCCATCGTTTGCGAGCATGTTGGTGGTGATGACATAGACCTCGCCGCTTGCGCGATCGTACATCTTCCAATTGGTGAAGTCGACGAAGTTCAAGCGCGTTGCGTTGCGGAACATGCCCGTAAGATCGACCTTAGCATCGGGCGTAGCGTTCTGTGCCACCATCCAGAGTCCCAATGCATCAGCCGTAGTAAGGCCGGTGCAGTTGTAGAACATATAGGAGAAGTTGGTGACCTTAGCCACATCCCAGCGTGCCAGGTAGTTAGTATTCACGATGCGCGTGCAGCCTGCGAACATGTAGGAAAGGTTCTCTGCGCTGGAGATCTTCCAAGCGAGACCGTTGGTCATGTCGAGGCCGCGCACGTTGTAGAACATGTAGGAGAAGTCGACGACCTTTTCCACGTTCCAGTTGGAGAGCGAGGTGAGCGTGGTAAGAGCCGAGCAGTTCTCGAATGCGTGCGACATATCGGTAACGTTCGTGGTGATCCAGGAGTTGATACCCGAAACGTTGGTGAGCTTGTTCTCGCCCTTGAAGAGATTCTTCATGCTGGTGACGTGCGTAGTATCGATGTTGCCACCTTCGAAGGTGAGGAGCTCGACCGTTGTAGGCGCGAGGAACCAGCCTTCCAAGGATTCCGGTGCGACCTTACCCTGCGTGCCGTCGGTGCGGAATGCCGTGAAGGAAAGGTCGAGCTGGTGCCACGGTACGAATTCGTTCTTTTCAGTAACACGATGTGCCCAGCCAGTAACGTCCTTGCGATAGACTTCTGTGGTCCAGTTGTCCATGTATTCAACCGTTGCGTTCTTGTCGAACACGCCGATGGTGAGTACCTTGGAATCCTTGTTCAAGAGCCACCAAACATTACGGTTGGAATCGAAGTGACCGCCGCGATTAGCCGTGTCCCACGTGTAGGTGTGGATGTAGCGCAGCTGCGTCTTGTCCTGCTGACGAGAGCCTTCGCCAACGCGATAGCGCTCGACGAGGCCGTCGGTGTTGTCGAACCAAGCAACGTCGGTGTTAGCGACGGTAGGATCGAGGTTCAGTGGATCGCCCATAACCCAGCGACCATCGGTCTCTGGCAGGAAGGGGACGTTCTGTTCGGTATCGGTATCACGGAAGCCGAAGCCTGCATTCTCGAGGACCGCGTAGGGGCCAAGCGTGATGGACTGCATGCCCGAGGTGCCCATACCCTTGAACATATTCTCGAACTTGGAGCTGTCGGCGACGTGATGCATCATCCAGCTACGAATGTCGAGGTTCACCAAACGCGGGGTGTTGTAGAACGCATAGGAGAAGTCCTGGACGCCGCGCGTATCCCAAGCATTGACACCCTTCAGCGAACGAAGCGCCGTAGCGTTCTCGAAGAGACCTTTCACCGACTGGCAGTTCATGCCCAGCGGGGTGAGCGCATCGTCATAGAGCACGAGGCCCGAACCATCGAAGGTGATGAGGCCCGTGTGGTATTCGAAAGTGCCAGCATCGGCATCGAGCGTGTTGCGGCCGAACCATCCTTCGAGCGACGTTACTGCGACCTTGCCGCTGTAGTCTGCGCCCGTGATGACCTCAGTGATGACCTTGATGCTGTCGAGCAGCTTGCGCCACGGCAGATCGTCGCCGAATTCGGTGACGATGGATTGTGCAATGTCGTCGGAGTCGGAGCCGATACGCAACAGGCCAACGTGCAGATACGGATCGCCGGCTTGTGCAACACCGGTGTAGCGCCACCAGACGTTGTTGTTGGATTCGAAGCGGCCGCAGAGGTTGCCTTCGTCCCAAATGAAGGTGATGTAATCAACACCAGTTGGGAATTCCTTGAGACCTTCAGCGGTTGCGCCGCCCGGAGTACCCGGCAAGAAGAGGCCTGCGAATTCGTCGCCTGAACCGAACCATGATTCATGGATCCAGGAGCCGAGCTTCTGGGTGTGGTTGAGCATGTTGGAGTTGATGCCCGATCCGTAGAGGACCGCAGCCTTATTGACGATCAGGTACTTCAGCGCCGCATTGTTCAGGAACATGTTGGCCACTGCGTTAGTAGTATGAGCGTGTGAGCCCATATCCCAGTTACGGATGTCAACCGTGTGAAGCTTGCGGTCTTCAGCGAAGATGCCCTGGAACACGTCGTCGGCGTTCTCGATGCGCGACATATCGATGCCGCGACCATCGAAGGTGAGCAGCTCGCCCATGCCAGCGAACCAGCCGAGCATGCTGTTAGGACGGATGGTGTTCTCCTGCTTGGTGAGCACATAGAGAACACGGTTGAGGCCAGCAGCATTGCCACCCAGTGCGCTGTACCACGGCATGTTCGAAGAATCGTAAACGTTGCCCGTAGCGGTGCCACGAACCGACACTTCGATGCCGTAGGTGCTGTTGGGGTCTTTATCGTCGGTACCAATGACCAGCGTGCCCGCAACGATATCGTTCACGGTTTCCTTGTAGAACATCCACCAGGCGTTCGGATTGTCTTCGAAACGACCGCCCAGAATCGGGGTGTTCCAGGTGTAGGTGTGCGTGCCAGCGAGCAGGTTGAGCACGGTCCAAACACCGTTCACTTTGGCGACGACTGCACCGGCTGAATAGCCCGGATAACGATAGACGAGGTTCTGGGAAGAATCGAACCACGGAATGTCTGCGGCACCCGCGCCCGTGAGCTCGGTCTCCATGACCCAGCGACCTTGCGTGTTCTGGCGTGTGCTAATGGTATCGAAACCGGTGCCATCAAGCGCAGCGCCCGTTTCGAGGGTGATCTTGGTGATGGAGTTCAGATCCTTGAACATGTCGACGTGGCTCACGCCCGTTGCCTGCCAGTTCCAGTTGGTCAGGTTCAGGGTGCGCAGCGCCGTGCAACCGTTGAAGAGGTTGTCGAGCGAAGCGGTGTTGCTGGTGAGCAGCGACGTATCGAAGTTAGTACCATCGAATGACGTGAGTGCCGTGTAGCCCTGGAACCAACCTTCCATGCTGGTGGGGCAGATCTTGAGCGTGCCATTCAGGACTGCGTAGATCTCGAGCGCCGCCTTCTTGATGGTGGGGATCGCGCGCTCCCATGGCAGTGCACCCGCAGTTGCGGTCACACGATAGCCCGTAGCGGGATCGATGGTTTCATTGAGTTCTGCTGCATCGACACCCATGGTGAGGATCTTGCGGTTAGCATCCCATGACCACCAGGTGTTGTCATTGTCATCGAAACGACCACGGAGCTGATCGGTCCAAGTGTAGATGGCGCCTTCGCCGTCGCCGCTGCCGTGGATGTTGGTGTTCTCGTAGTAACGACCGATCAAGCTGGCAGAAGAGCCGAACCAGGGGTCGGTGTTATAGGGGGAAGCCGTGCCGTCTTTGATACGCAGCCAGCTGCCCTGAGTTTCTGCGTGGGTCGGATCGCTCGTTGCGTCGTCCAGGCCGCTGTCCTTCAAGGAGATGTTGCCATTCAGAATGAGCGTGCGCAGCGAGGTGAGACCCTTGAGCATATTCACGTGAGACGTGGTTGCGTTGGGGCCCATGATCCACTTATGGATATCGATCGTGTAGAGGGATGAGCAGTTCTCGAACAGCGAGTCGAAGTTCGTGACCTGATCGACATCCCAATCGTAGATGTTACCCACGATGGAGAGCTTGCGATCGTTCTGGAAGAGACCTTCGAGGCTCGTGGTTTGCGAGACGTCGAGACCGAGTTCGTCGTTGTCGGCGCGACCGTTGAAGTCGGTGAGGTTCGCGTAGTTAGCGAACCAGAACGCGAAGTTGGTCGGCGTGATACCGCGCTCCATGGTGATGAAGGTAATCAGGTTGTTGCCATCGCGTGTGCCTTCAGTGGAGAGCGCTTCAGTCCAAGGAGTCTGTTCCCAGGTTTCGGTAACCACACGGTTGCCAGCTGGGTTGTCGATGCCGATGGTCAGGATGCCCGTTGCGGTCCAAGGGGTGCCGTTCCAGGTGACCGACCAGTAAGCATTGTCGTTAGATTCGAAGCGGCCGCGCAGGATGCCTTCGGCCCAAGTGTAGTAGATCTTGTCGCCGAGCGCGTTGCCCAGACCAGAAACGTTGGCCGGGTAGAGCAGGACGATGTTCTGCGTGTTGCCAAACCAGGTGCTGCCCTGACGATCCCACGAGCCATTCTTCTTCTGACGAGTGGCGATGTCTTCGAAAGCTGCGCCTGTGAGCGCGGTCTTGGAGCCAACGCCCAGGGTGGTGATGGACTCAAGGTCGGCCAGCATGTGGTCGAGCGAGGTTGCGTTCGACATATCCCACGCCCAGATGTCGAGCGTAGTGAGGTTGGTGCAGCCACTGAACATGTAGGCGAAGTTGCTGCCTGCGCTTACCGCCCAGTTGTTGAATGCTGTGAGCTCAGTGAGAGCAGAGCAGCCTTCGAACATGTGGCTGAAGTTACGCACGTTGTGCACATCCCACGTTCCCTTGGTGCCATCGGGAGCAAGGGAGGTGATGGTGGTGAGCTTGCTGTTGCCCGCGAACATGTAGGACAGGTCGGTGACGTTGCCCGTCTTCCAGCCATCGATGCCGAGCACCTGGACGAGAGTCGAGGTGCCATCGAAGAGATGCGCAAGGCTGGTGACGTTAGAAACATCGAAGCCCGTACCCGTGAAGCGAGTGAGTCCGGTGTAACCCAGGTTCGCTGCGAAAAGGCCCGTGAGGCTATCTGCGGAGAGGAGCAGGTTAGCTGTAAGGGCTTTACCTGCCTGTGCTACAAAGTGTGTTACATGCGAAAGGCCTGCCTTCGCGTCCGCATCGCCGAAGATCTTCCAGATCAGGTCGACCCATGGAGCGGTATCAGGCGTAAGGGTGAGGTTCGTGCCACCTGCAGCATCGGTGCCGATGGTGAGCGTACCCGTGTTGCGGCCCGTTGCATCGTCGGTGCCCTTGACGAACTTCCACCAGAGATCCTCGTAGGGGTTGCCTGGCTCTGCATCCGGCATGCGACCGCCGTAGACGCCTGGCTTCCAGGTGTAGATGATGTCGTCGCCCAGGTTGAAGCCCATGGGATAACGGGTGGGATCGTAACGACGCATGAGGTCTTCGGAGGTACCGAACCATGCATTCTCTGCGGTGCCAACCAGCGTGTTAGTAACGCGGTTAGCTTCCCAGGTACCGTTCGTATCACCGCGTGTTACGGTGCCATCGGTAAGGCCGAGGCCTGTGTTGTTAAGATTCGAGGTGTTGGAGAGAACCAGTGTGTTCAAGCGGTCGAGACCATAGAGCATGTTCTCGCGGCTTGCCGCAGTGGTTGCCTTGCCCATGTCCCAACCCGAAATGTCGAGCGAAACCAGGCGAGAGCAGTTCGCGAAAGCATAGGCAAAGTTCGTAGCGCTCGAAAGGATCCAGTCTTTGATGCACTCGAGCGTGGTGACGTTGCCATTGTTCGCAAAGATATAGGAGAGGTCGGTAACTTTGCCAACCTTATCGTTCCAGTTTTCGAGCGCGCCCGGATCGGTGAAGTTCGCACCGTCGAACGCGTGCGACATGTTGGTTACGTTGCTGGGATCCCAGCTACCGAGACCGTTCAGGATCTTGAGCTTGCCGCAGCCTTGGAAGATCGAGGCAATGGAGGTTGCCTGCGAGATGCCCAGGTTCGCAACGTATGCGTCTGCGAGGTTGACATAATCCTTGAACCACATCGCAGGGTTCAGAACCTGAACGAGCTGCTTGAAGTCGATGTGCTCGATCATCGCGCGTGCGGTTGCAGCGGGGTCGGCCGTGCCTTTACCCAGAACCGCGAGCCAAGGCACGAGGTCGTACGTTTCGTCGACGGCGATGTTGCCGCCTGCCATGTTGACACCAATGGTGAGCGTCTTCTCGTCCTTATCGAACTGCCACCATACGTTGGCGTTGCTCTGGAAGACGTTACGCAGAATGCTGTCGTCGAAGTAGTAGATGGCAGGTTCGTCAGGAAGACCGGCACCTTCAGAGGTGGGGCCGTTGTAACGATTCACGAGGTTTTCGCTCGAACCCATCCAGGAGTCGGTGGTGCTGTCCTGGCGGACCCAAGTACCATCGTCGGTGGTGTGGTTGGCGAGTGCTTCAAGACCCGTACCCGTGAGTTCGACCTTCGGGCCAACCGTGAGCGTGAGCAGTGCATCGCAGCCATCGAACATTCCAGCGCGGGTAGCCGTTGAGCTTGCGCTGGTATTCCAACCAGCAAGGTTGATGGAGATGAGCTTCGTATCGCCCTTGAACAGATCGGTGAAATCGGTGCAGTACTGAGTGTTGAGGTTCGAGCCGTTGAAATTGATCAGCGACGTGAAACCTTCGAACCAGTGTGCCATGAATTCAGGCGCTGCCTGGCCGATCATGTTGCCAACAGTAGAACCAACCGTGGTGATATAAGTGATTTGCGTGATGTCGACGATCGGTTGACCGTTCACCAGCTTGAGCCAAGGCAGGTCATCACGTTCGATGCGTGCGATGCGATAGTCGCCCGTTTCACCGGGCTCAAGAAGGTCGGCACCGATGGTGAGCGTCTTCTGATTAGCACCTACGGTGTACTTCCACCAGGTGTTGTCGTTGTCGAAGCGGCCACCGCGATAGGCAGTGGTGAAGGTATAGACCGCATCGCCGCGGTCAACGTAGAGCGTACCAGAGCTGTAGCGCTTCTCGAGGTTTGCGGAAGTGCCGAACCAAGGGTCGTTCGTCTGTGAGTCGGTGCGCTCCCACACGCCATCGTTATCGCCGCGACCATAGAGACCATCGACGCCCGCGTGGTTGGTAGCGCTCACAAAGAGAACGACATCTTTTCCGAGGGTAAGCGTGCTCAGGGCATTGCAGCCTTCGAACATGCCGCTGATCTGCAGGTTACCTGCGTCGCGCTGATCGCGCATTGACCAGCCACTCAGATTAATGGTGGTAAGAGCGGTATCGCCCTTGAAGAGATTCGAGAAATCATTGACGCGTGTGGTGTTCAGACCAGAACCGTCGAAGGTGATCATATTTACATAACCTTCGAAGACACCCGCGAGCGTTGAGAAGAGCACCTTGCTCAAATTCTGCCCGCTCGTGTTCTGCGTCAGGAAGCTTACATATTTGACGGTGTTCTTATCGATGGCATCGAGCCATGGCATGACCGTTTCAGTGACGAGCGTTTCGGTGGGAAGCGCGCTGTCGCTGGCAAAGATGGTCAGCGTAGAAGTGGTGGTGTTGAAGTCCCAATTGACCTTGTTGTTGCTGTCGAAGGTTCCCTTGGGATGGAAGATGTAATCGATGATGTCGGTGATGAGCGCGTTGTTGATCGAGACGCCACCCGTGACAGGATAGCGCGCGATAAGCTGACTGCTAGTACCCGACCATCTAGCTTCCTCATCAGCCACTTTGTCTTCTGCATCCCAAACACCAAGCTTGTCGGTACGGCTGCTGATAGCATCCAATCCGGTGTCGACCAGAGAGGTCATGGTGCCCAAACGGATCTGCTTCAGAGAGGTCATTCCGGCGAGCATGTTAGTGCGATTGCGGGTTACCGTGCCTGAACCTGAAGCGGGCTTGTCAGCGGTAACGAAGACCGACAGGTCGATCGACTCGAGAGAAGAGCAGCCAGCGAACATTTCTGAGTAGTCAGTAGCTTGTTCAGCATGCCAACCACTGATTCCCGTAATAGAAGTAAGGCTTACGCAGCCTTTGAACATACGTGCGAAGGAGGTGGAGTTCGTAACCACGAGACCCATACCATTAAAAGAGATGAGCGCGGTGTAATTTTCGAACCAGCTTTCGAAGGAATCGCAGGTGATTCCGCCGCCATAAGCGTTCTGTTTCGTAACAATATGCTTGATGGCCTGGGGTGCTGCGCCATCTGCGGCAGTAAGCCAGGGCAGCGTTGATGCGGTGAATGCGCCAATATTAATTGTGGCGGTGTTCGTACCTATATTACCGATGGTTAAGGTACCTGAGACGGGATCCCATGACCAAAAGACATTTTTCAGGGTCGCAGAGAAGGGATTCTCCGTTGGAGTTGCCTGAGTGGCAAGGTTTGCCTTGTTTGACTCCGAGGCAGCGGAGATTGAGGAATTCTTTGGGGCGTTGACTGGAGGAGCGTTGGGGCTTGCAGTCAGATCTTTAGCGCTTGAAGAATTCGAATTATTGGAAGAAGACACACTACTGCCCGAGGAATTGGGCAGAGTTGTCCCTGAATTACCAGGTGAAACAGCATTTCCGCCCTGGTTTGGAGGCGGAGTGGTGTTCGATACCTGGTTGTTCGTAGACGAATTGCCATTATTTACCTGGTTATTCGATTCATTCTCATTCGGAAGGACAACATAACCAGGAGTGTTGGGGTCCTCGTTATTGTCATCCGCCTGAGGAAGATCATCCTGACCAGGCTTTTCGCCATTTACTGCACTATTGGAAGGATCTTGATCGGTTATCGTATCGATCGAGGTGGAGCCATTTGCAGACTCAACCTTCCATTCAGCTGTGAGCGTTACATCCTTCGTCATTTCGAAATCCGTACCGCCCTTGAGCAGGGTGCCATCTTCGAGTTTCCAACCCAAGAAGGTGTAAGAAACGCCATTAACTGTCTTAGATTCAAGCGTTGCGAGCTTAATGGTTCCAGCAACGCCATCAGTAGTAGCTGATTTGCCATCAACTATATACGTAATAGAGAAGGTCTTTGGGTTTGCTTGTGAGTTGCTGTTATTTGCTGCTTCCTGAGCAGTGTTTGCTGCGCCATTATTTGCAGCATTTTGCGTTGCGCTTGATGCATTAGAAGCTGCCGCGCTTCCCGCGTTTTTCGAGGTAGAAGCGGAATTCTGAGCAAGCGCGGCATTTGCCTTTTCGGAAGTATTTCCGGCATTTGTCGCTGCAGCTGAATCGCTTTGACCTGCAGTTTTATTTGAAGTGTTTTGCGTAGTTGCGGCTGTTTGTGCGGATGCCGCGCTTCCTGAATTTTCTGCGTTGACCTGGGCAAACGCGGTTGAAGTAAATAGGACTGAAGAGAGGATCAAAGTTGAAGCAAATGTGAGCGCCAGGGTGAGGAAACCTGCAAAAAAGGCAAAAACAGATTTAGCCGCTACGCAGAGTGCGCAGTGGCCACAACCAAACGTGTGTTGGCGTAGTTGTTGCATTTAAATTTCGTTCCTCATCACTAACCGGCATCGCCGATTTTAGCACCCTGGCCGCGGTCGCGCACGTGTATAGGGATTTCAAAAATGCGTCTGAACTGGCGCTTTAGTGAAGTGGAGAACGCCGATAGCATTCGGCTAGATTCTGAATCGCGTTTCGATTTTTACGCGATGAAAATATCTGGTCAAACCGTATAGCGATTGTAAGATGCCCATGAGAAACAGACTGCTACCTGCCACGTTGCCAAAATGACATCGAAACGTGATTTTTAGGTTGTTTTGACACATTTCTGTCAAGCAAATCTTCACATTTCCTACACAATTTGAGAGCCATCACAGTCCATTTCTGGCTGGATTTTGAGCGTTTTTCGCGACAGTTAAGCTCCTTGTGATTCTGCCGTGTTTTCCACATGATCAATTCTGATTTGTAAACTGTAGTTTTACTGGGGTTTTAGTCTAATCTGCAGGCTTTTCAACGCTGCGCTCAGTGCTAATTAAGGGACTGTTTTCCACATACGTTTTCCCAGGTCACGTTTTCTCGATTTTTACCCGAGGTTGGGCCCGATCTGAAAAGTGAACGAAATGTGAATGCGAATTAAACGCACGAAGAAGGAATTTTCTTTGTGGAAAACCTTTTTTACCAAACCTTTTGAGATATACATTTAGCTATACGATTTAGAGTGCACAAGATCCGCTCTCTTTTTCGTACTAAATTTACCGTCTTGTGTCTGCTATTTTTCTCGTTTCAACTGGATATAATCCTTTGTTGAATTATGGGCAGATTTCCCCGTTCTTAGCTGACTTTCAAGTCCATTTCTAGCAGTTTTCTAGCATCTAGCTATACAGATGATATACGGCTTGCTATCAGACGTTTTCTGTGTGGAAAACCCTATTTTTCGCCATTTTTTGATTAAAAATTGCACCTCGCCTTAGAAAGCATCTGGTGACTTCTGATGCGATTCTCTGCGCCCTAGCCCGCAAAAATGAAGCTTCGCAATAAGCTCAGTGAGCTCCAAATGAACTCTGATCTTGGAACCTCAAATCAAGCTGAAGCAAAAAACAGACTCAGCTCAAACGCTCAGAAGCTCTCTACGGACAAAGCAGTCGAACTTTGAAAAATCAAAGGGACTTTGTTTGCGCCTCTTATTTCGTCTCACTACAGCGATGAACGAATGGACAGTTCATCACCTTCGGAGTCTTCGAGATTCGTCAAACAATCTGACTTCGGACTCCCCTAGCAACAAATTGATCAATTTCTGAAAATCGCCCCAAAAAACGAGGCTCTGAGAGCCGTTCTAAGGCCCGCAAAAATTTTTTATGACTAGTAACTCAGGGAAATCTGGCTCAAAATTAGTCCGTTTTGTGAGCTTCAGCTTTAAATCACATCGCCAAGGCTATAAAAAACGCAGGTGACAGGATTAGAAAAGCAGGATCGTCTACGAGCCATCTCGCGGACGATCCCGGTTCAAATCTCATTGCTCCCCCGCTCGAATTCTTTGTGGGTTGAGATTCAAGCGCTTTTTTTGGTGACGAACGACCAAACATTTTCCTTTTGCGCTGAGCCCCGATCGAGACCTTCACAAGTTGAAACCTATGCGATTCGGATGTTACGGAATGTGCTGGCTTCGTTGATCTCGTCGAGAACGTTGATGATGGCGTCCGACTGATAAAAGTCGCCGCGTTGGCGCTTACCCATATGTCGGAGCATTCCGTATTCACAAGCGCGAAGGATGAGCGTGGTTGCTGTGCGCTGGGTTACTCCCAAACTGTCTGCAAGATAGGCAGAATTCACCACTGGCTGTTTCACCAACGTTTTGGGAAGCTGTCGAATCTTCGATCCCTTGCGATGGCCAACAAGGCTATCCCAATCTTCCAAAAGCGATTCGATCGAAGTCTCAGTAACGCGGCTTACGAACAATGCAAGCTCGAGTGCTGAGACGAGCTCTTCGATAATGACGAGCGGATCGCCTTCGCGATAAGACTGCAACGCATTGATAAGTGAATCGATGTTGTGAAGGAAACCGACAGAGACTGGAATCAGAGTTGAAGAAAGAACTCCTTCTGCTCTGAAGATGTGATGAATCAGAGCTCTGCCGGTTTGGCCATTCGCGGTGAGGAACGGATGCACGGTTTGAAACTGTGCGTAAAGAATGGCTGCCTTCACTACTGGGTTCAGATCAGATCGAGTGCCGAATTCGATCAGATCCGCCATGTATTCAGGTACATGTTGAAAAGCAGGGGGCACAAATAGTGCGGTATGAGGAGTGAATGAAGTGCCCCCCAGCCAGACCGGTTTCTGGCGTAGCTTTTCAAATGCCGAATTGGTTTGGTTTTCAAGATGCGAGTTGTCGAGCAGCAGATCGTGGATTTCCACGATTCCCTCGAGCGATAACCCGGCTGGCAATTCGAGCGCTCTTTGAGTAGCGATCATGTTTGCCACAACCAGGCGCGCATCGCTGGATGCCTTGGGATAAAGCTCTGCAAGCGCAACGCTCTGAGCGGTCGAAGTGAGTCGATCGATCTGAGAGCTTGCTGAGCTTTCACTCCGCAAGAGCATGGTCGGTACGTTATCCGCACGCTGTCCCAACTCCACATCGAAGCGCGCCATCTCTACGAGCAGTGCGCTGATGCGAGCTGACAGATCGTCCGGAACCGCCACGCTTCGCTCGGCGATCAACAGCGGAAGTGCAGCCTGGTATTCCATTTCAGTGCTGCGATTCAAGCCGAGTGAACTTAATTCACTATCTCCAGAACCTTCAACAGCCTTGGCGAAGGGGCCTTTGCTCTCACCCTTCACAACGCCTTCCTCGATACGCTCGGTCGCATCTTGGTTGCCGTCTTGCTGCCACACGTGTTTCTCGAAAGAAATCGGTGGCCACTGCTGAGCCTCAGTCGATTTATGTTGCGAATCTTTGTTCATGCACTAACCGCTGTTTTCTCTTCCGTTATTATAACATATTCAGAAATTATACAAGCTTTATTTCTGAACTTTTTTTATTATAGAGAAATTTTTTATTTTGCAACCGTTTAATTACAATTTTTCGATTGTTTACATAAATTACTTCCGATTATTTAAGAAAAAGAGAAGTTTTTACCAAAGCGTAGAAATCTAGCTGAGATCAAAATCAGAAAATTTGAATTTGCTTGAGTCTTGAGAATCGAGTGTTTAAAACTAGATCGCATCCGGTTTTAAAGAGACAACACGTCTCAAGTGCGATTGCCGGATCGAGTAACGATCGCATCAAGCGTCATAATGAGCACTCGGAGAGGACAAAAACCACCAGCAGAAGACAACGATGTGCTTAGTAGTTTTTCATCTAATCCCGGAAAATATAAAAATGGTGTTCTGTTCACATTCATGTGACGTTCTTGTAACGTGTCACGCTACATATTACAATTCATAGGTCGAAAGGTTCTTATGATCAAAACGTTTGCAGATAGCGACACTCGCCTCTTATTTGAAGATGGGGAAAGCAAAAAGCTGCCTGCAAATCTGATCAGAAGGGCTCTTCGAAAACTTGAATATATTGATAACGCTGAAGACATACTTGATTTAAGGCTGCCTCCTGGGAACAGACTGCATGCCTTAAAGGGCGACAGGAAAGGGCAGTTCGCCATATCTATTAATGACCAATGGTGCATCTGTTTTCGCTTTGAGACAGAAGGTGTCAACGATGTCGAAATTTGCGACCACCATTAAATGACGGCCTACCGGGTAGTTTGTCATTGGAGGTTCATCATGAAAGCTGAATATGATTTCACGGATGCCAAATCCAATCCTTATATCGAAAAGCTACTGCACCCCAATCTAGACACTTGCGCAATCGATTATTTCAAGCGAAAACCAGATCGAACTAAAGACGACAATCCACCTGATAATTCGTCGTCTTAGCTAAAGGAGCCTTTTATGAGCAAAGATATGATCGTTGTTTCCCGGAAGCCTATTCATCCTGGGGAATTTTTGCGCGAAGACTATATGCCTGAGCTCGATCTGAGCGTGGCAAAACTTGCCGAAAAGCTTGGCGTTACTCGACAGACCGTGAACGATATCGTGCGCGAGCGCAGAAACCTTAGCCCAGAAATGTGTCTGAAGCTTGGTCGCTTGTTTGGCACTACCCCACAATTCTGGATGAATATGCAGGCTAAAGTAGATATTTGGAATTCTTTAGAACTTCATCGTGCCGAGATCGAGGCTGTCCAGCCCCTCGAAGCGCTCACCACACTTTAATAGGGGTTGAATTCTGTTTTAGCTTAATTTAAAGACAACCTACCAGCTCAAAATCTTTGACACCACTGCCATGCCGCACGTAGTTGCGCTCTCATTAGCAACAAAGCTATAAATCTGAAATGATTGAGTCTTGACATAAGAAAACGCACGTCAGACGTGCGTTTTAGTTCTCAAAAGTGACGGACGACCGGGTGGTTCGTCTTCTATTTTGGGAGTTCAGTCTCTTCGATGTCGCAAAAGAAATCGAGATATTCTTGAGCTGTAAGGCTTTTGATATACGAGCGTCCAAAAGCATTTTTATCTCGAGAAATGATAAAGTCTACCGGAATGCTCTCCGCGCATTCACGCACGATACCGTCTTCAAAATCTGGCTCGTTGGATCTGATCGCAGTATTGCAAATAAGAGCATCAACAGGTACCACCTGAAAGATTTTTAGTATAGCCTCGATAAAACCACGCGAACGAGACTCGCCTTCATATTTGCTGAGAATGTAATAAACATCTTTGAGCGATGTTGCTGCTACATATCCCTCTATTTCACCATAGAGAAATTCGTCCCAAAGAAGGACTCCTGAAACATGCTCTTCGCGCGCATCGATCGCAACATCCAAAAAGATATTAGTATCTACCAGTAGTTTTCTATTCATAACGACTCGCTATAAGATCTTTAAGCTCTTCGTCTGTCATTCTGCCGATACGTTCATCGCGCGGATAGGAAGAGAAATTCTTCATGAATTCTATTGCTCGTTTTTTCCGTTCGAACTCGTCTTCATTTTTATAACGAGGCAATTCGCCGGTTTGCTCGATACCATTGAGCAACACCGTGCCGCAATACTGGCCGAACGACATGCCATATTCCTTTTTTGCAAGCGCATCCGCATACGCAAGTTTCTCTGCGTCTGCCCTGCTTGAGAATGTTTTCGTTGCCATTTGAATCACACTCCTAAACGCATTTATAGTATAGCTGTTTATGCGTTTACAAACAAGTCTTGACATAAGAAAACGCACGTCAGGCGTGCGTTTTCAAGAGCGCTAGGGATCGTATGCTAGGAGTCGTTGCCGCGATAGGGGTGATAGGGGTCGTGTAATTCGACACATCTGCGATGTGTCGAATTACACGACCCCTATCACGCAGTTTGTCAACTTACAGGAGCATGGTGAGGGCATCGATCTCCTCTTCGATGGCAGATCCCAGATCGGTTTGCGCGACCAAGATGGGCTCAGAAGCAAGCTGGACATCGCGACGCTCCGAGAAGATATCAAGGCGCTCATCGATCGCTTCCTGCGCGGAAGGCAGCGGCTTATGCGCATCGAGGAAATACCCCTGCGAACTATAAATAAGTGTGAAGCCTGCAATACCCGTTGTTCCCTGATAGGCGCTTGAAAAGCCACCGTCAATCGTGAACACCTTGCCGTTGCACTTCACGGGGTCTTCCCCATCCTTCACCTTCACGGGCACGTGACCGCATACGATGTGCGCCGTTTTTGGATCGAGCCCGAAGTCTTCGAAGATGCCATCGAAAACTGCCTCTTCATCGAAGAGCGTATAGAAGGGGTTCTTCACCTCTTTGCGCGCGGCCTTATCGGCCACCAGATAGATCTCGAACGTGGCCATCTTGCTCTTTGCAAAGAGTGGCGAACCTGCGCCGAGCCACATGTACCAGATAAGATCTTTGCCGCGTTTGCGCAGTTCAGGGTCGGGGCTGTAGAACGCATCGCGCACGTACTGGTCGAATATGTCGAAGAGCGCGCGACCCTTGTAGATAGTGCCGAACACGTCTACCTCTTTGAGCGAACCATCTGGGTTCAGCGGTACACAGGCATGGAAGAGCAAGTTGCCATTATAAATAGTGTAAAGGCTGCCCACATCAAGCATGAACTGCATGTGACGCTGGAGCTTCTCGCAACCGATAAAGGCTTGCGCAAGCGAGGTCATGACCGCCTCTTCTTCGGATGTGAGCTTGTAGGGGTCGGACCAATCCACCGTAGGGAACACGGGGTCGGTGATCTCATATTCAACGCCGCTCACTTCGACGGTGCCTCCAATGGGATTGCCGAACGAATCGGTTTCGGAGCTGAACTTGATGGTGTGAAGCTGCTTGCGATCCTCGAGGCCGAACGAAGGATACTCGTCGATGAGCTGGGCTTCCACCTTGAACTGCAAAATGGCCATGGCCTTCTGAATCTGCACGTTCAGGCGATGCTCTTCAGGCGTAAGGCCCGGATCGCCCTTCAGGGCGTAACCCACGCAGGGGTCTTCGGCATAGGCGGTTTGCGCGAAAGTTGCGAGCGGACGCAGGTTGATGCCGTAGGAATCTTCCAGAATGGAGAGGTTGCCATAGCGCGCGCAGTTGCGCACCACGTGTGCGATGCAGCCCCACTGGCCCAGCGCCGCGCCCATCCACACTGCATCGTGGTTGCCCCACTGAATATCGATGGACGGAAAGCGCATGAGCTCTTCCATGATGAGATCGGGGTACGGGCCGCGATCATAGACATCGCCCACCATGTGCAGGTGGTCAACCGCCAGGTGCTGAATGAGCTCTGCCAATGTCACGATGATGTCGGATGCAATGCCGGTCTCAATAGCACTGTTAATCAGGGAATTCGCATAGAGATCGGGCTCGTAAGACTTTGCGATCTCGGGCGTGCCTTCGGGCTTGTGCGCGTAATGGCAATGCACGAGCAACGCGCGGATGAGCGCAGCGTATTCCTGCGGGAGCAGATCGTTCACGCGCTCGGCCGTATGACGCAGCACGAGCGGGTGCGCGAGCGCGACCAGTTCAACGATGGCACCGAAATAATAGGCCGATTCGTCGATCGCGGCTTCGGCATCAATAGCCACGCGCTCTTCGGGATAATAGACGAGCGAAGCGAGCGTGCGCTTCTTGTCTTCGGAAAGGCCGTCCTCGAACACGAAATCGATGAGCTCGCGAATGCCGCCGGAAGCGTTGCGCAAGATGTGCGAAAACGCGGCGAATTCGCCATGAATATCAGAGACGAAGAATTCCGTTTCTTTGGGAAGATGCGCGGCCGCGGAAAGGCGCGCTACTTCGGCGGCTGCCTCTTCACGCGTGGGATAGAGCGCATGGAGGGTTTGGAGCTGCTGCTTGTTCTGTGCGTTCATATTTCTCCTGTTCATCGGAGGGACAACGCGCGCCTGTTCACCGCGCGGTTGGCAATACTATTGGCAATAATTCAACTGCCCTATTAATTAGTAAGAAACTTCCTTATTACATTAGTAAGTATACCGTAGGCGAATTTCGAAAAATCTTTCATCTTGCTTACTTTTTAGCGACAGTAAGGCTAGACTTACTTATAGGGGAAATCAAAAAAATGAAAGAGTCTACCTCGTGCGTTCAACGGATGCCCAAAAACGTGACGCTGCGCGCGTCATCTCTGTTCGTCGTGTGATGTTCGCGGCGCTCGTTATCTGCGCGCTTATATTCGGCGGGACGTTGCTTGGCGCGATACCAGGAGTTTCGGGGGCTTTGTCGACTTCAGGAGATTCAGAAGCTTCGGCAGCTTCGACAGCTTCAGGTAATTCCGAGATTTTCACAGAAAAAGCCTTCGCCGAGCCTGCTCAATCTTCCTCAGAAGACAACAGCAAAGAGGTACGCATCGGCTATTACTACGGCGATACGGCCTTCCAAGACGGCTTTGGCGACGACGAGCGCAAATCGGGGTACGCCTACGAATACTATCAGCGCCTTGCGCCCTATGCCGGGTGGGATTATACCTACCGCTACCTCACGCGCAGCGAAGCCATCGAAGCGCTGCGAAATGGCGAAGTGGACATTGTTGCCGGCATCAATAAAACGCCCCAGCTCGAAAAGGAATTCCTCTTTTCATCTGCGGATATGGGACTCGATGGCAATCCGCTCTACTTCGCGGTGAACAAGAACCGCGGCGATCTGCTGGCTGAGCTCGATCAGGCGCAGGAGGATCTGCTGACGAACGACCCGAACTTCTTGGCGGATAACCGGAAGAAGTACTACGCCAACAGCGGCATGACCACCGCACTCACCAAGGAAGAACGCGCCTGGCTCGAAGAGAAGGGGTCGATCACGCTCGGGTATCTTTCGGGCAACCTGCCCATCTCTGGCCACGATGACCAGGGGAAACCGACCGGCGTGCTGGGTTCGGCGCTTCCCATCATGGAGGAATATCTGGGCATTCCCATCAAAACGAAGGCGTTCGATAGCCGTTATGCGATGCGCGAGGCCATCAAGAACGGCGAGGTCGACGTAATCTTCCCCGTGTATGATGACGCGTGGTCGCGCGAGAAAGAAGACCTCTACCAGACCACGCCGCTCGTTGAGGACCGCATCATGGTCGCTTACACCGGCGACTACGACGATGACGTGCTCAAACGCGTGGCTTCTACCGAAGCGGCCATTGGACAGCAGGAGTTCTTGGAGCAATACGACCCGAGTGCGGAGCTGGTGAACTACCCTTCGCGCGATGAGGCGTTCAGGGCCATGTCGCGCGGAGAGGTTGACAGCGTTATCGGCAACGCGAGCATCATGCAGCTCTTCATTGCCGAACACCCCGAATACGATTCGTTCAACACCGCATACCTCGAGGCCAGCGAAGGGTTTTCGTTCGCCGTGAGCCGCAACGAGCCCACCCTTGCGGTGATCATGCAAGAGGCCACGCAGCAGATCGACGACACGCTGATCACGAACGCGATGATCCGCTACTCCGAGGCGCGTGCACCCTTTTCGCTGGTCGAAGTGATCAGGCATTACGCGCTGCCGCTTTTGGTGATCGGCCTGGTGATCATTGCCGCGATCGTGATCGTGTTCCTGCGTTATCGCAGGCAGGTGAACCTCTTCAACAAGCACCAGGCCGCTGCTCGAGAGGCGCTCCAGACCGCGCTTGATGCGGCCGACAACGCGAGCGCCGCCAAGACGAGCTTCCTTTCGAACATGAGCCATGACATTCGCACCCCACTCAATGCAATCATCGGCATGACCGCTATCGCGGGCGCCAACATCGACGACACGAACCGTGTGAAGGATTGCCTGGCGAAGATCTCCTCTTCGGGCAAGCACCTGTTGTCCCTGATCAACGAGATATTGGATGTGTCGAAGATCGAATCGGGGCGCATCGAGCTTTCGGAGGAACCGTTCGATCTTTCCGTGATGCTGAAGGATCTGGTCGACATCAACCGACCGCAAGCCGACGCGAAGCGACAGAAGGTGATCATTCGCGTGAAGGATATCGTTCACGAAGAAGTGATCGGCGACCACGTGCGCCTGCAGCAAATCTACACCAACCTGGTGAGCAACGCGATCAAATACACGCCTGAAGGTGGCACGATCGATATCACACTGGAAGAGAAGAACGCTGGCAGTGCGAAAATCGCGCAGTACGACTTCACCGTAAAGGACAACGGCATCGGCATGAGCAAAGAGTACCTGCCACATGTGTTCGACGCGTTCTCGCGCGCTGAGCGTAAGGAGGTCGCGGAGCAGCAGGGCACGGGGCTTGGCATGCCGATCGCGCTTTCGGCGGCACGCATGATGAATGGCGATATCGAGGTGGAGAGTGAGCTGGGCAAAGGCTCCACGTTCACCGCCACAGTGTTCCTGAAGATCGCTGAGCTGGACGAGAGCGTGTACGAAGAGTTCATCGACTTGCCCGTGCTCATCGTAGATGACGACGAAGTGGTGTGCGAATCGACGCATATCATGCTCAGGGATTTGGGCATGAAGCCGGAATATGTGCTGTCTGGGCGCGAAGCGGTAGACAGGCTCGTGGATGCCGAGGTTGCGGGCGAGCAGTTCTTCGCCGTGATCATCGACTGGATCATGCCGGGCATGGATGGCGTACAAACGATCCGCGAGATTCGCAAGAGGACGAACGAGGACGTGCCGATCATCGTGATCTCGGCTTATGATTGGACCGAGATCGAGAAGGAAGCGCGCCAAGCGGGCGCGAGCTTCTTCGTGAGCAAACCGCTGTTCAAGTCGCGCTTGAAGCAGCTGTTCGTTGAGCTGTTGGGGGCCGAGCCGGCGCAGAAAGATATTGAGGAAAAACTCGATGTGAGTGAGGTCGATCTTAGCGGCAAGCGCGGGTTGCTGGCAGAGGACAACGATCTGAATGCTGAGGTGGCAGCCGCTTTCTTGGAAGCAGCTGGTTTTGAACTTGAACGCGCGCTGAATGGCCAGGAGGCCTTCGAAATGGTGCGCGATCACGAGCCGGGCTATTACGATTGTGTGTTCATGGACATGCAAATGCCCGTGATGAACGGACTCGATGCCACGCGCGCGATTCGCGATCTGCCGCGTGAGGACACGGACTATGATGCACTGCCGATCTTTGCCATGGCCGCTAATGCGTTCGTGGACGACGTGCGCAAGACCAAAGAAGCGGGCATGAACGGGCACTTCGCCAAGCCGCTCGATTTCACTGTTTTGCTCACGACGCTGCATCAGCAGTTGAAATAGCCGGTGAACCAGCTGGGTTACTTGCGCCAGCGGAGAGGGCGAGGCACGAGGTTCCCCGCTTCCCTGTTCGCGAAGCAGCATATGCTGCTTCGCTCATGCGTCGCTGCTTCGCTCGGGTTTTATTAAATCGAATTTAGTCGGCGAAGAGTCACCTCGCTGCCTCACCCTCTCCGCTGATGCAGATAACGCACAAGACTATCCTCGTTGGGCGCAGCTGCTTATCGGCTTGAGAAAGCTGTGTCATCCTCGCAACCGCGCTTCAACAGATTGTTGACAGAGCCTTCGAGTGCTGAGGTTCGGGGCCGCCCCCTTCCTATAATGAGTGGAACACGCTAAGAAAAGGTGACAAACTACTCGGTCGTTCGTCACCTTGATGAGGGAGGGGTTTTGATGGAACTCAAAGATTCACAATCCTGGAAGAATATGGAAACCGCGCTGAACGCCGAGGCGTTAGCTTATGTAACGTACACCTTCTTTGGGCAGCAGGCGCGCAAAGATGGTTATGTGCAGATCTCCGATATCTTCAACGAGACTGCTGGCAATGAACTGGCTCATGCGAAGCTGCTGTTCAAGCGCTTGCATGATGGCGAGATACCGCACGTGCTCGACGGACTGAAGGCCGCGGCTGGCTCCGAGCATTTCGAAGCCGACGATCAGTATCCTGCGTTCGCGAAAGTGGCACGCGAAGAAGGCTTCGACGAGCTAGGCGAATTCTTCGACAACTTAGCGGCCATCGAAGCAACGCACGAAGAGCGCTACAACGTGCTGACTGAGCGCATCAAGAACGACGAAGTGTTCCGTCGTGAAGAGGCGCAGGTTTGGTATTGCACCGTTTGCGGGCACTTGCATATTGGCAAGGAAGCGCCCGAGAAGTGCCCAGTGTGTGCACATCCGCAGAGCCACTTCGAGATCCGCGCCACGAACTACTAGACAATTCAGCTCAAGACATGCAAATAAAAAAGGCCCTGGTTTGGAATACATCCATTACCAGGGTCTTTCTTTGTATTGATCGAACGCTGTGCGATTACTTAGCAAACGCGCTTTGCGAACGAGGGATGGAAATATTCCATCGACTGGACACGCACACCCTTGCCGCTTCCGGCTGCATGAATATAGGTGCCATCTTCAACATAGATACCTACGTGATACACACCCGATCCGGAACCCCAAAAGAGCAAGTCGCCGGGCTGCAATTCATCCATCGAAACCGATTCACCAAGAGCTGCCTGGCCGGCAGCGGTGCGCGGGAGTTCCATTCCGAGCGCCTTATCGAAGCAGTAGCGGGTGAATCCAGAGCAGTCGAATCCGCGAGGAGTGGTGCCGCCGTAGGAATAGGGGCTCCCTTCGAGCGAAAGTGCCGTGTCAAGAAGATTGGAAACCTTCGCTTGCTGAACGAGCGATGAGCTCGCATCGAGGATCGCGTTGGAGATTTCCGGCTGAACTGCTGCGTGGAATTCAGAAACTTCCGTGCTTGATTCAGTGGTTGATGCTTCGTTGTCTGCGAAAGCGACAGAAGGCACCATGATCAACAGGGCGACTGCAAGACCGAGCAGGGTCGGCAGTGCGGTTGCGCGCAACTTTTGTACTAGCAAATAACATCCTTTTAACGGGTTCGCGGCAAGCGGGTCTTGCGAACGATTCAGTTGGCTGCGATGGTGCTGGCGCGCTGCGCATTTGCTCGTGCACTTCGCACCGGAGGCCACCTCCACAGGTACAGACGCTGCGTCCAAGAAGACCGCTCGGACGATACACGCAAAAAGAAAGAGCTTAAGCAACTCGCTACGAAATGGTTCGGTTGTGTGGTGTGTTTCGTAACAGGATGATTACATCAAAACGCGATGGTATCTCTACCATCGCGTAGCTGCTAAACTATTCGATTTGCTATCAGGGCGACGCCTGCGTAGTAAAGCCTACGAGTCTTGCGTTGATGGCGCAAGAAAAGGCGTTTTTTCTTCACGTTTTGTGCGCGCGAATTACGCGCAATCTTCACGCTATCTTTGCAGGAACTCCACAACTCGATCGCATTCGCGCCCGTATTGCCCAGAAAGCGCAAGATGTTGTGGGGCGTGCGAGGTGAACGCACAAGCATGCACGATGAAATGGAACGGTTGGTTTTGCCCTGTGAACGGGGGCGCACTCACACGACCACCACATTTGATCGAGCAGCATTTTCGAGGGTCTTGCCGGGCAAGCAGCACGCCTATGGGGCACTTGTAATTACCCGCTTTCGCCGTTCGCTTGCCTTAATTAGGCAAGCTCAGTGTGCTAGGGGTCGGGCAATTCGACACATCAAAAATGTGTCGAATTACCCGACCCCTAGCACCCCGCAGGCTGCGCCCCTTAGGGCAGCGACAGCCCAAAAGGTAACAAACGACCAGGTAGTTTGCTACCCTACAACTTCTTCGGTGACCTTTGCGGGTTCGGGCAATTCCGCTGCGCAATGGGGACAACGCGTTGCACCCTCGTTCACCTCTTCGAGGCAGAAGGGACACATAGGCTCTTTGGTGATGACCTCTTCGCCGCGCTTGTTGACCTTCTTCGCGATGGCGCCGCCTGCATTATGTAGCTTGTTGATGCCTTTGATGAGCAGGAACACCACCAGCGCGATGATAAGGAAGTTGATGATCGCACTGATGAAAGCGCCGAAGTCGATGCCGTTTGGCGTGCCCGCCACTGGGATGACCAAGCCAGATACGCCCGTGCCGCCACCCGTAATGAGCACGATGAAGGGCTGGACAATATCACTGACGAACGACGTGACGATAGCCGTAAATGCTGCGCCAATGATGATGCCGACCGCCATGTCCATCACGCTTCCGCGGCTGATGAACTCTTTGAATTCACTGATGAACTTCATGATCCCCACCCTTGCTCGTTCGTTTTGGCGCAGGGAATTTGCGCCTTTTTCATCCGTTTGTTCAATTCACCCTTCGAGCATAGCAAGGACGTTCGCAGCGCGTGCAGAGGCATCTATTTTGTTTCTGTCGTGAAACCCCGCTGATATATTCCGGAGAGACAACTTCGCTTGTTATTGTTCGGGCTGCTCTTCGGCCGCTTTTGATAACACCACTTTGCGCGCGCCAACCGTATAAAGCGCGCTTGCGAAAGGTAGCCACATGCCTGCAAGGAGCCAGCCGCCAAGAACGTCGCTGGGCCAATGAACGCCCACGTAGATGCGCGAAATGCCAATGAGTATCGCGAAGATAACGAGGATGATGCCGGGCACGATGGCCACGTTGTAGGAAACCCCCTTGCGGTTCAGCGCGCGGAAGATGAGCAGGCCGATCATGCCAAACACGATGAGCGAACAAAAGCTGTGCGCCGAAGGGAACGAGAACGACCCAGGGATAGGCACGAGCGTTTCGGCACCAGGACGCGGAACGGCGAAGATGAACTTCAGCGCTTGCACGCACACTACAGCCAGGATGACATTCGTGGCAAAAAAGGCAAGGCTGTCCCACTTTCGCGCGATGGCGAGTATGGCGCATACGACCAGACAAAGCGCCGTCATAGGCAGCAAATCGCCCAACATGGTGATAGTAACGAAGAAGCTATCAAGTGCGCCACGTGCGCCTTGGACGAGCGCGTTGATCGTGACGTTGAACGAATCGATTGCCGGCGCCTGATCGACGACGGCAAGCGCGAGCAGCGCAAAGCACAAGAAGAATGTCACGAGCGGGATGCGCGTTGCACGCCAGGCCTCACCAGCATCAAGACGCAGCAAGTTGCGGAAAGCCTGCTCGAGCGACAGGCTCTTGATGTAGCGATAGCGAGGCGCGGGTTTCTTGCGCTTCGTTGGTTTCGGACGCGCGGCAGCTGCAGCCGCAGAAGTGGGCGCGGGCTTGGGTTCAAGCGCGGGCTTGGCTTTTTCGCGCTTAGTCGGTTTTTGACGCGTAGGCGCTTCGTGCTTGAAAGGTGCATCCCATGATCGCGCTTGCAAGTCGGCTTGTCTATGCGAGATGCGTTCGCGCTTGATCTCGAGCTCTTCGACAATCTCTCCTGGCCGTTCGTTTTCGGGAGAATCGTCTACAAGCAGAGGCTCAGCAGGAGGCTCGTTTTCAGGCTCTTCTTCAACAACCTCGGATCCTTCGATAGCATCGAGTTCTTGCGAGAGTTCATCAACATACTCGCCAAGATCTTCAACGTCCTCTTCAGCGGTATCGCTTTCAGGTTCTTCTCCCCTGTCGACCAACTCTTGATCGGTCTCTTCATTGGAATCCTCTTCGGGTTCGTCTTCTATAAGCTTTTCGTCTTCTGTAGGCTTTTCGTCTTCGAAAGCATCCTCTGTGCGATCCTCATCTTCAGAGATACCCTCTGCAGGTTTCATGTCTTCAGGGTTGCCTTCCGCAGAAGTTTCTTCTTCGCTGGGATCGTTAGCCTCTTCAATAAGATCTTCGCCGGAATCATCAAGGGAGTTTTCATCAACCTGTTCCAGTTGCTCTTCAGCACCCTCTTCTGGTTGCTCTTCAACAACCTCAAGCTCTTCAACGATCTCTTCTTCAGGTGTGGTATTGTCAGCTGCAGCCTCTTCGCTCGTTAGTGCATCGAGTACCTCTTCTGTCTGCTTATCGGCAAGAAGGTCTAACTGAACATCATGCGTTTCAACTTCAAGCGTTTGAGTAACGCTAGTTGTATCCGCTTTGCCCGTATCGTGGCTTGTGAATTTTGCAGTAGTAACAGAATGACGGCGGCGCGCCTTTTTAGCCCAAGCTTTCTTTTCGCCCGACACCCGATCGCGCGACCTGATCAAGTCAGCTTGCTGACTATCGGCATGAGGCGCTTGAAGAGAGTCTTCTTCATGATGTGGCGGTTGCGCTGTGCTCACCGTTTCAGTCCTTTCCGTTTCATCTATTGTAGCGAAAGCACTCCCCTCTCGCAGGTGAAACAGAAATATACAGGCAACCTATTTCTCGATGGGGTTTTCTGGATCGCTCGCCCAATCGTCGAAGCTGCCCAAATAAAGGTAGAGATGCTGGTAACCTTCGGCTTCGAGCAAATCGCACGCCTGTTTGGCATGGCGACCGACCTGGCAATACACGATGATGGGACATTCTTCGGTGAAGGCGTGGCGGCGACATTCCTTTGAGAATTCGTCGGCCTCTTCGGCACCGTAACGATCGAAATCCGCGACGCATACGTTTATAGCCGTGGGGATGTGACCTTCGTCGTAGAGTTCGGCGGGGCGAACATCGATGATGGGAAGCTTTCCGATATGTGATCTAACGAATTGTGCGTCCACTATTTGGGCAGCCATGAGTATCACTTTCTTTCACGTTGTGCGCACTTAAGCGTTTGGCAGCATTATTGCTGGAAGTGTGTGTAGTCTGAGGTCGATACTACGCTCGCCTGTGTTGCACATGCGTGGGACGAAGTGACTGTTTGTTTTTCGCGGCTTTCTGTTTACCGTTCTGTAACGAGATGCACACAAATCAAAACTGCCGCCCCATTCCGAGCGGCAGTTCTACCAATTCGATATGTGCTGTAAGAATCGCAGCCAAAACGCTTACGACTCTTTCTCTGGCAGAATCTCGATCCAGCAGCCGTCAGGATCCTCGATGAAGTAGAGGCCCATGGCGGGGTTATCGTGCACCACGCACCCCATTTCGTCGTGGAGCTTGCGAGCTTCTTCCATGTCGGGCACGCGGAAGGCGATGTGGGTGTCCTTGCCGCCATTGTTGTAGGGTTCGGTTACGCCCTTGTTCCAAGTAAACTCCAACTCAAACGGGCTTTTCTCGTTAGACGCGAAAACGATGATCCATGAACCATCTTCAGGCTCTTTTCTACGCGTTTCAGTTATGCCGAGCGCTTTCTCGTAGAATGCAAGTGTCTTTTCCAGATCGAGCACATGCGTACAGCGATGGACGCATTTTCCGACAACGGTCATAGTGTCCCCTTTCGCTAAAGATGGCAAACTACCAGGTACCTATTATTCGGCGTTCTCTTCGAGACGGAAGGATTCTTCGAAGGTTGCGCGGCCCATCTTGATGCCGCCCATGATGTGCAGGTGCAGGTGCGGAACGGTGGAGGCGGAATCTTCACCTGTGTTGATGTTTACGCGGTAGCCGGAATCATACACGCCTTTGATCTTTGCAATCTCGGGCACCACGGAAAGCAGATGACCGAGCAGCTCGGGATCGGGGTTGTCGTTGAGATTTTCGTAGTGCTTCTTGGGCACGACGAGCGTGTGAACTGGAGCTTCGGGCTCGATGTCGTCGAAGGCGTAGCAGACTTCGTCCTCGTAGACCTTCTTCGACGGGATCTCACCCGCTACGATCTTGCAAAACAGGCAATCATCAGCCATGATGGCACCTTTCTCTTTGAGTTTGGTAGCTCTATTATAGCGCCTGAAGCGAACCGATAGTACCTAAAGCAGCGCTGAAACTCCCTGCACCGGCATCAACGAAGAGCGCGAGACACGAGGTCCGCGCTCGTTGCCACAAGGGGCTTACGCCTGAGGGGTGGTTGGGTCGACCCGCTTTCGTTGCTCGATAGCCTGC
>OGTB01000073.1_pt1 | contig 84483 bp, 116 predicted proteins | sample 1553611 | NCBI WGS metagenome assembly OGTB01 (sample SAMEA2580032, study PRJEB22360) | human gut metagenome | biome: human gut; feature: human-associated habitat; material: faeces | place: Denmark | collected 2008/2010 | reverse complement strand
AGAGGAAACGCGGGTCCCAACAGGGCGCCATCCCCCGCCTCTGCCAGAAGGAGCGGCGGGCATCCGGCCAAACGAACGTTTCAAGCGTTGCGCATCGAAGTGAACGGGGAGCTCGACATGCTCCGCAGTGGATTGGAAGCGGCGATCCGTTGGCTTGCTCCAGGGGGACGCATCGCGGTCATCAGCTATCATTCGCTCGAAGATCGCATCGTCAAAGATACTTTCAAAGAGTACGCCAAAGGTTGCATCTGTCCGCCCGATCTGCCCGTCTGCGTGTGCGGAAACAAGCCGATACTCGAGATCATCACCCGCAAGCCCATCGTGCCGAACGCTGAAGAGGTTGCCCGCAATCCCCGAAGCAGAAGTGCGAAACTGCGCATCGCAAAGCGCCTTGACGAATTATCCTCATGAGCACGCAGTCCACTTGCATTCTGCGCGTTCGCTCGTATAGAGATACAGTGCCGAAAGGTTGGTGAGAACTGTGGCAGGAGCACCCGCATATCGTTACGATACTGCCGTGCAAAGCCCGGTGCGTGAACACCAGCAGCCTCCCGTTCGTGTAGTACCGGGGCATAAGCATGAAATCCAACATGGCCTTACCGACTTTCATGTTCTTGTTGTTAAAGTGATCGTTGCCGCTTTGGCAGTGGTGCTTTGCATTGGTTTCATTCAAGTGGGGCTCGCCTCTGCGGCGTATAGTGCAGCATCTGCTTCGAGCGAACTACGTTCGGAGATCGCAACCATGCGCTCTGATGGTCAATCGCTTGCCGTTCAGAAGAGCCTTATCGCATCGCCGAGCAATCTGCGTACTATCGCTGCTGATCAGCTTAAGATGGCTGCTCCCGCAACTGCTTCAACGATCACGCTCGAACCTGATGTAGTGGCCTTCGACGCGAGTGGCAATATCTCTCTTACGGAAAGCATCGCAGCTGTTGCCGCATTGGAGTAGGTCCTATGCCGTATTCGAAGAACCCCCGTTCGGGAAAACCTTCTCGTAACGCTTCACCTCGCATGCGACGCAAGGCTCAGATGCCTGCGTCTTCTTCGTATACAACGCATGCTGCCGCTACGTTCGAAACGAGCCCGCACCGCTTGAGCATCTTGCTTGTGGTCGTTCTTGCGATTGCGATCATCGTGTTCGGGCGTTTGGTGTGGGTGCAGATCATCGACGCGCATGCCATCGAGCATGCCAGCGATTCGCAGCGTACCGTTACGGTAGATGTCGAACCGCGCCGCGGAACGATCTACGATCGCAATGGCGTGGTGCTTGCGACCACGGTCGATGCTTACAATTTCTTCTGTCATCCGCATAAACTGCAAGATCCTGAGCAGATCGATAGGCTCGTAAGCACGCTGGTGCAGGTATGCGGTGGTAATGCTTCGGAATACCGCGAGAAGATCGAGCAGGATACCAATTTCGTCTACCTGTTCAAGGGAGCAGATGAAAAGCAGCTCGAAGCGGTGAAGGATCTGGGAATCGATGGCTTTGACTACGAGAAGACCAATAAGCGCATCTACCCGTGCGGCTCGATCGCCAGCCAGCTGATTGGTGTGGTAAACAACGAAGGCCAGCCGATCTCGGGTCTTGAGCTCTACTACAACGACATTCTTGGCGGAACGCCGGGCAAGAAGACCACTATGTACAGCAAAGAAGGCGTGCCGGTTCCTGGCGCAACGAAGATCGAAGCAGAAGTGGTGAATGGCCAGGACATCGTTATCTCGATCGATGTCGAACTGCAAGAACGCGTTGAAAAAGCGGTGGTCAAACGAACTGATGAGGTTGGCGGCAAGACAGGCTTCGGCGCAGTTATGAATGCTGAGACGGGCGAGATGCTCGCATGTGCTTCAGCACCTACCTTCGATATTACCGATCTGTCTTCAGTGAAAGAAGGCGCAACGAACCTTTCAGGCATATCGCTGCATTATGAGCCAGGTTCGGTGTTCAAGCCGATCGCGATGCTTGCGGCGCTCGAAGAGGGAACGGTGGAGCCAGACAAGAGTTACTTCTGTCCTGCTGTTCTTGAAGTAGGGGATCATAAGATCACCGACTCGCACGAACGCCCCGATGAGGACATGACCGCGACCACTATCATGGCTGATTCATCGAACATCGGCATGTCGTTGATCGCGAAGGAGCTTACCTTCTCGAAGTTCTATGAATACCTGCAGAAGTATCGAATCGTCGAAGACACGAAGATCGACTATCCCGGTGCAGTGAATGGTTACTTGGCACCGCGTGATAAGTGGACCGAGGTGCAAGGCTACAACATCAGTTTTGGTCAGGGTGTTGAAATGAGCCCGATCCAGATCATGCGCTTCTACGGTATGCTCGCCAACAACGGTACGATCGCGCAGCCGCATTTCTTGATCGACGTGCCGTCGAAGAGCGAGGAGCTCGAATATCCTACCGAGAAGATCGTGGATAACGATTCAGCGATCGATAAGCTCGATGGCATGCTTGAGGCGGTTGTTGAAAAAGGCACGGGCACGCAAGCTCAGATCAAGGGCTATCGTGTGGCTGGCAAGACGGGCACGGCAGAGATCGCTAGCCCGAACGGAGGCTATAAGAAAGACGCGTACAATATCTCATTCGTCGGTTATCTGCCTGACGCTTCGACGAAGCTCGTATGCTTCGTTGGCGCGAACGAGGTGCCTGGCGAACGAAAGACCGTACCTGCCTTTCAAGATATAATGGAATTTGCGATCGATCGCTACAACATCACGCAAGACTAGGACGGCTATGACAGATCGAACCTGCGCAGAACTCTTCGACCACACACACGCTACGATCATCGGCGATGCCGATCGACCCATCTTGGGGGTCGCATATCGCAGTGATCAGGTGAGTCCCGGAGATGCGTTCTGTTGCATCGTTGGCTTGAAAGCTGACGGGCATGCCTTCGCGCAGGATGCCGTCAATCGTGGTGCAACGGTATTAGTGGTCGAGCGCATGCTCGAAGTGAAGGGGGATAACGATGTTACCTTCATCCTCGTTAACGACACGCGCAAGGCAATGGCTCATCTTGCGGCTCACTTCTATCGAATGCCAACTCAAGATCTTTCTCTCGTAGGAATCACGGGAACGAACGGTAAGACCACGACCGCCCATCTGGTTGAGCACATTGCTTCAACGTTGGGGAAGACCACCGGCATGATCGGCACGGTGGGGATCGATATCGCAGGCAAAGCGCTGCCTGCCGATCACACCACCCCGGAATCGTGCGACTTGCAACATATCTTCGCTGAGATGCGCGATGCAGGATGCGAAGTGGTGGCCATGGAGGTAAGCTCGCATGCACTCGATCTCGATCGCGTGTGGGATTCGACCTTCGCGGTCACCGCATTCACCAACCTCACGCAGGATCACCTCGACTATCACAAGACGTTCGAGGCGTATTTTGCTGCGAAACGGCGGCTTTTCTCTGCGGATTATCCTGCGAAACGCGTCATCAATATCGATAGCACGTGGGGAGAGCGACTCGTTGCCGATGCGCTTGAACAGGGCGATGAGGTGATTACGACCGGATTCGCTGAGAATGCCGACATTCATCCGATCGAGATCGCTTACGATGTCGCACGCACGCGCATCGTGCTTGGCGTGCGTGGGGAAGCGATCGCCTTCGAGTATCCGCTTGTGGGCAAATTCAATGTGGAGAACGTGATGACTGCCTTCGGCATCGCGCTCGAACTCGGCTTTGCGCCGCATGACATCGCACGCGCCTTGAGCGATGTGCCCCCGGTGCCAGGACGCATCGAGCATGTGATGCTTGGGGCGGGCGAGGGTTCGGATCGCGCGCGTGAGATCGCGGTGTATGTGGATTACGCCCATACGCCCGATGCGATCGAAAAAGCGCTCGCGTCGGTCAAGCAGCTTACGAAAGGCAAGACCATCGTCGTGTTCGGCTGCGGAGGGGATCGCGACGCGACCAAACGTCCGCTCATGGGTAAAGCAGCGCTCGCGGCAGACTTCGCAGTGGTCACTTCTGATAATCCCCGTACCGAATCGCCCGATGCGATCATCGAGGATATCGTTGCCGGCATGCAGGAATGCGGTGAGCGTTTCAGCGTCGAGCCCGATCGCAAACGCGCGATTGAGCATGCGCTCTCGCTTGCGCATCCTGGAGATTCTGTGCTCATCGCGGGCAAGGGCCACGAAGACTATCAGATCATCGGTACGACGAAGCACCCCTTCGATGATCGTGCGGTCGCGCGTCAAGCGCTCAAGGAGCTCGATCAGTAGCGATGAGGCTCAATTCCAAACAAATTGCAGAATTCACTGGCGCTACCGTGATCGTCGAAGCGCTCGATCCCTCGCAGCTGGCGCTCGGGATCACGTGGGATTCGCGCGATGTGCAAGAGGATTTCGTCTATGTAGCGCTTCCGGGAGAGCGCGTCGATGGACACGATTTCATCGATGAGGCACTGCGGAAGGGCGCGCACATCATCCTTTGTATGCAGGGAGTGCCTGAGAGCACCCGTATCCTCGCACACGAGATGGGCGCTGCGATCCTTGAGGTGAGTTCGACCTTCTCTGCTATCACTGATCTTGCGCGCGGTTGGCGCGGTTTCATCAAGGGCGCCGTTGTCGCGCTCACTGGCTCGACCGGCAAGACCACCACGAAGAATCTCTTGCGCGATGTCCTTGCAACCACCTTCAAGGTGGTGGCGACCAAAGGTAACCAGAATAATGAGCTTGGCGTGCCTAAAACGCTTTTGGACGCAAATCCTGAAACCGATTTCGTGGTCGTTGAGATGGGAATGCGCGGATCGGGGCAGCTGCGAGAGCTGTGCGATTTCGTAAAGCCCGAGATCGCGCTCATCACCAACACGGGCGAGTGCCACATCGAGCTTCTCGGTTCGCGTGAGGCGATCGCAGCGGCGAAAGCTGAAGCAGTCGAAGCGCTGCCTGCAGGAACGGGGCTTGCGGTCCTGAACTATGCCGACGACAACACGCTCTTCATCTGCGAGACCGCACAAACAGCAAAGCGCAGCATCCGCGTGATCTACTTCGATGGCTCGGGAACCTTCAATGCCAAAACTAATGAGGGCGTGCCCTGCGTATGGGCAAACGACATCGAGCTCGACGGTGCTGGCTGTGCGCATTTTTCACTCCATTTCCCTGGCGAAGCGAAAGCGCTCGCTTGTGAACTGGGTCTTCGCGGTGTTCACAATGTCTCGAACGCGAGTGCGGTGGCAGCGCTCGCCTGGCAGGCAGGGGTTGATCCGGCTCGCATTGCCGAAGCGCTCAAAGCATCTGCACCCGAAGCGGGGCGCCAGGAGATTCTGCAGGGCAAGGGCGATATCACGATCATCAACGATGCCTATAACGCGAACCCCGATTCGATGCGTGCGTCACTGGCCATGTTTTCCGCGCTTAATGTGAAGCACAAACGCTATGCTGTATTAGGTGATATGGGCGAGCTCGGCAGTTTCGCCGAGGCTTGTCACGAAGCGGTCGGCACGTTCGCTGCTACGCAAAAGCTTGACTACCTCATCTGCGTGGGGGAGTTGGCGCGCTCTATCGCTCGTGGTGCGCTCGAGGCGGGTTTTCCCGCTGACCACCTTGTGTCGGTCGCGACACGGGGAGAGGCGCTCAACGAATTGGATACCCATCTCGAACCAGGAGATGCCGTGCTGGTCAAAGCGTCTCACTCCATGGAGCTGGAACGTATCGTCAGGGGGCTATTAGCATAATGCTTGCAGTGTATGCACAGTATCCGACCTTCACCGTGTTCCTTGCGGTGTTCTTGGGCGCGCTCGTTACGATGGTGCTCATGCCGTTTTGGATCAGGGGATTGAAGAAGCACCTGATCGGGCAACAGGTCCGCGCCGATGGTCCCGAAAGCCACCTCGTAAAGCAGGGAACGCCCACCATGGGTGGCGTGGTCATGCTCGTGGCAATGGCGATCACCGTATTCTTGCTTGCCGCTCCGGAGCTCGATACTACCTTCATCATGCTGGCGATCATCCTCACCGGTGTGCTTGGACTCATCGACGATGCTTCGAAGGTGGCGAAGGAGCGTTCGCTCGGTCTCACTCCGAAAGCGAAGCTCATCGGGCAGTTCCTCATCTCGACCGCATTCGTGCTCGCGGTGGTGAATTGGCTTGGCGTTGCGCCTACCATCGATATTCCCTTCGTTGCCACGCTCGATTTCGGCATCCTCACCACCACGCTTCCCTTCGATGTTCCCGCAGGGCAGTTCAGCATTCCGTGGCTCTATCTGATCTTCTGCGACATCCTGCTCATGGGTCTTTCGAATGCGACCAATCTTACCGACGGTCTCGACGGCCTTGCGGCGGGTACGGTTATGATGGCGATCCTTGTTATGGCGGCTATCGCGTATCGTTTGGGTATGCTCGATGCGGCGCTCGTGGGTGCGGCTATCGCAGGTTGCTGCATCGGCTTTCTATGGTTCAACGCTTACCCAGCCGACATCTTCATGGGTGATACGGGTTCGCTCGCGCTCGGCATGGCGCTCGGCTGCATCGCCATCGTTACGAAGACTGAGGTCATCTCGCTTATCATCGGCGGACTCTTTGTGATCGAAGCGCTTTCCGTCATGATCCAGGTGTTCTACTTCAAGCGCACGAAGAAGCGTTTGTTCCTCATGGCGCCGCTTCATCATCATTTCGAGAAGCGCGGATGGAGCGAAGTGAAGGTGGTCGTGCGTTTCTGGATCATCTCGGCATGCTTCGCTGCTGTCGGATTCTGTATCTTCTTCGCGCAAACGATGGTAGCCTAGAGACAGGCATCATCTGCCCGAGCGAGAGGAAGGATCGTCCATGAGCGAAAATCCATCGATGTGCGCCGACCGAAAAGCGGCTCCTGAAACACTGGGCAAGGTGATGGTGCTCGGTCTCGGAACAACGGGTCGAGCGGTGTGCGATTACCTCCTCACGCAGCAAGAGCGCCTTGAGGCGTTTTGCGTATATGCGGGCGCTTCTTCTGAGGATGCGCGCGCGTTCGCAGCAGCGCTCGAAGCCGCTGGCGCTCAGGTCTTCTTCGACACGATAGATGTTTCCGGTAGCTTCGATCTCTGCATCGCAAGTCCCGGTATCTCTCAATTCTCCGATTTCTACCAGAACGCAGCTGCCCATGCGAAAGAAGTGATCAGCGAAGTTGAATTCGCTTGGCGCGAGAGCGCTGCCGATTCAACCTGGATCACCATCACCGGCACGAATGGCAAGACCACTACTACTGCGCTCTGTGCCCATCTTCTGCAGGTTCAAGGTTGGCGCGCGCAGGCAGTGGGCAACATCGGCGACACCTGTATCGAAGCGGTGAGTAAGGGCGAGACCGACTATTTTGTCGCCGAGGTCTCTTCCTATCAGCTTGCCTCCACCAAAGATCTTGCGCCCGACGTGGCAGTGCTGCTCAACATCACGCCTGATCATTTGAAATGGCACGGGAGCTTCGAGGAGTACTGCGCGGCGAAACAGCGCATCTACGCGAACCTTGCGCGCAGCGGCGGAGTGGCTGTGATGGACGCGATGAACGATATCGTGCGTGGTTACGTGCGCGAACTCAAGAGCATTCCTGCCGAAGAGCGTGGTTTCTCCTACATCCCTATCGGTACCGCCGAAGGGCTTTTCACCAGCATGATCGATGCCTGCGGCTCCGAGAATGCCGCCTTCGTGGATGGTGCAGAACTCGTCGTTGTATTCGACGGGGCAACCTATCCTCTCATCGAGATGAACGAACTGCAGATTCCTGGTGAGCACAACATTTCGAATGCGCTCGCAGCCGCCGCCGCAGCACTCGTGGTGGGTGTTGAGATCGATGAGGTGCGCGCGGGCTTGAAGAGCTTCACCGCGCTCGAGCATCGCATTGAGGCGTGCGGCGTTGTGGGCGGTGTTGAATGCTATAACGATTCCAAGGCGACCAACGTGGATGCGACCTTGAAGGCGCTCGCGGCCTTCGCTCCGCGCAAGCCTATCGTGCTCTTGGGTGGCGACGATAAAGGAACTGACCTTGCCGAGCTCGTCGAAGTTGCGAGCGAACATTGCAAGGCGGTCGTCTGCTATGGCGAAGCGGGTCCGCGTTTCTTGGAGGCGTTCGCCCTCTCTTCGTTGCCGCATCATGAGGCACCGCGTATGGCTGAAGCGTTTGATAAGGCGCTTGCGCTGGCAGAGCCGGGCGACATTATCGCGCTTTCGCCAGCATGCGCATCATTTGACGAATTCACCTGCTTCGAGCAACGCGGCGAGATATTTAAAGAGCTCGTGGCCGCTCGAGCGCGCGAGCGGGAAGGTTCGGCATAAGCTATGGCACGGGCGCAACAAACACACTCCAATCGCACATCTCCGCCCTCTCATTCTCTTCTGCAACGCGCTTCGAAAGAAGTGATGGTTCCGCGCTTGATGGTTATTCTTTCCACGGCGGCTCTGGTAGTGCTTGGTCTGGTCATGGTGTTTTCAGCATCGTCGGTGACGGCGTTCGTCGAGCAGGGCGATGCCTATGGCGAGACTATCAAGCAGATCATCTTTGCACTCATAGGCGTTGCGATTTGCGTTGGCGTGATCGTTGCTTCCAAAGCGTTTGGATTCGAATTTATGACCTCGAAATTCGTTGTTTACGCCTTTTGGGGGCTTTGCGTTCTAGGCATTCTCGCTACGGCTGCATTAGGTAAAGAAGCGCTCGGTGCGAAGCGATGGCTCTATATCGGACCTGTATCCATTCAAGTTGCCGAGTTCATGAAGATCGCGCTCGTGCTCATGAGCGCGCGTATCATGATTGAATTCAACGAAGGCATGGATGCGCTCAAGGTGTTCGTGCGTTGTGCGATCTTCATCGTGGCGCCACTTGCGCTGCTCTTCGTGCTTCAGTCCGACTTGGGTACCACGGTCATCTGCTTGGTGGCCATCTTTGCAATTCTTATCCTAGGCGGCGTGCCGGCTCGTTGGATCGTACTGTTGCTCGTACTCATCGCAGCACTCGTTGTTGCGGCGATTGCGGCTGCTCCATATCGTATGACACGCTTTCTCACCTTCCTCGATCCGTGGGGGAATGCTGAAGGTGATGGCTATCAGATCGTGCATTCACTTCAGGCGCTCGCATCAGGCGGGCTCTTCGGTGTGGGCTTGGGTAATTCCTACGAGAAGCTTCAATATCTTCCTGAAGCAGAGACCGATTTCATCTTCGCGATCATCGGCGAAGAGCTTGGTCTTATCGGTGCGATGGTGGTGGTCGCGCTCTTCGTGGTGTTTCTCTACGGGGGCTATTGCATTGCGAAGGATGCGTCCACGAATTATGGCATGCTCATCGCCGGTGCGCTCACGACCATGCTCGTAGCGCAAGCCTTCATCAATATCCTCTGCGTGATCGGTTTCTTCCCGATCACGGGCAAACCGTTGCCTTTCATATCATCGGGTGGTTCGTCGCTCATCAGCTCGCTGTTGATCGTCGGCATCATCCTGTCGGTTTCATTCACGAGCGAGCCTGCTGAAACGCCTTACCGGGAGCGACGCGAAAAGCTTCACGTTGTTTCTTCGGTCGATGGCGGGGGATATCAACGCTCAAAGAGGCGATAGTAAGGAGCGCACATGCGTATCGTGCTTTCAGGTGGTGGCACCGCCGGTCATATCAATCCTGCGCTCGCACTTGCTGAGACGCTGGAAGAGCAAGGCCATGAGGTCTTCTATGCGGGCACGCCGCATGGCGTCGAGGCGCGTCTGGTGAAAGAAGCGGGGCTGCCATTCAAAGCTTTCGAGGCGAGTGGGTTCGACCGCGCTCATCCGCTCACGCTGCCTAAAGCGCTGCGCACCATCCAGAAGAGCACGAAGCGCGCGAAAGAGTGGTTCGCCGAGATCAAGCCTGATGTGGTGGTCGCGTTCGGCGGATATGTGTGCATCCCGGTGAGTCGGGCGGCAGAAGCGCTCGGTATCCCGCTCGTGATCCATGAGCAGAATTCCGTCATGGGCATGGCGAATGCGTATCTTTCGAAGGGTGCTGCGCAAGTTGCGCTCACCTACGAAGTTGCAGGTGAGCAGGTGGCGGATAAGAGTAAGATCGTGGTCACGGGAAACCCGGTGCGCAAATCGATCTTCGCTTCTACGCGCGAAGCAGGACGTGCCTATTTGGGCATTCCTGAAGATGCGCTCATGCTGCTCGTGTTCGGAGGAAGCTTGGGCGCGCGCCATCTGAACAGCGCCATTGCCTCTCTCAAGGATCGGCTTCTTGCGGTCGATGATCTCTATATTATGCACGTTACCGGTCCGAAGGAACTGGAGACGGTCGAAGCTGCACTCGATCTGAGCGAGGCGGAGCGCGCGCGTTATCAGGTGCTCGGCTATCAGGATCATATGGGCGAGGCCATGGCGGCCTGTGACATGGTCGTATCGCGTGCAGGTGCCACTTCGCTGGCAGAGATCTCTGCGCGCCGTATCCCGGCGCTGCTCGTGCCGTTTCCCTATGCAACGGCCGACCACCAAACTACCAACGCGAAGGCCTATGTCGAGCGCGGTGCAGCCTTGATGATCGCGGACGCGGATGTGGAATCGGACGAATTCGCTACGTTGGTGTTCGATCTTATCGGCAGCGAAACACTGCGCGACTCCATGCGCGAGGCGGCAGCGACCTTTGAGACGCAGGACGCAGCCGCGAAGTTGGCAGATGTGGTATTGGCGGCAGCGAAGACGCGCTAATCCTTTACAATGTGGTGCGGATGAGGAGGCAGTGCGTGAGTCATTTCGACAAGAAGAAGATCCATTTCATCGGCATCGGTGGTGTAGGCATGAGCGGTATCGCTCATGTTGCGCAGGAGCAGGGTCATAGCGTATCTGGCTCCGATCTGCGCGAAAGTCGCTATACCAATCAACTGAAGGATGCCGGCATCCGTATCTTCATCGGTCAGCGTGCCGAGAACATCCCTGCTGTCGATCCGGATATCGTGGTCGTTTCCACGGCGATCCGAGAAGACAATCCTGAACTGAAGGCCGCGCGTGAGGCGGGTATCGAGACCTGGCATCGCGCCAAGATGCTCGCAGCGCTCGGTGTGGGCAAATCCACGCTTGCGGTGGCGGGTACGCATGGCAAGACCACGTCCTCTTCCATGCTCGCATCGCTCATCGATGGGATCGGGCTCGATCCAACGTTTCTGATCGGCGGCATCGTGCGTGCGTACAACTCGAACGCGCACAGCGGCAAGGGCGAATACTACGTGGTCGAAGCCGATGAGAGCGATCAGTCGTTCATCCATCTCGACCCGAGCGCGGTGCTCATCACGAACATCGAGGCCGATCATCTCGATCACTACGAAGACCTCGATGAGATCTATAAGCTCTTCAGCGATTTCATGACGCTCGTGCCTGAAGATGGCTGTTGCGTGGTTTGCGGTGAAGACGAGGCGCTGGTGCGCGTTGCACGTTCCACTGGCCGCAAGATCTACACCTATGGATTCGGCGAAGCCTTCGACACGACCGTTTCGAATTACCAGACCCATGGCCTGGCTACTTCATTCGATATCACCTTGCCTGATGGCAGTTCGTATAGCTGCCAGATCAAGCAGAACCCAGGGCGCCACAATGCGCTCAATGCCGCAGGTGTGCTCACGCTCATGTGGACGCGTGGATTCGACGTTGCTGCGGCGGTCGAGGCATTGAAGGATTTTGCGGGCGTGCGTCGTCGTTTCGATCGCGTGGGCGAGGCTGGTGGCATTACCATCGTGGACGATTATGCGCATCATCCTACCGAGATCGCTGCTACGATCGAGGCGGCCAAATCGCTCGATTTCAATCATGTGCATGTGCTCTTCCAGCCGCATCGCTATTCACGCGTGAAGCTCTTCACCGAAGTGCTGCGCGATGAATTCGGACGCGCCTTCGACAAAGCTGACCGTGTCACGTTCATGGATGTGTATTCGGCAGGTGAAGCGCCGGTCCCTGGTGTTACGGGGGCAACGTTCATGCAGGTGGTACTCGATCACGAGGGTCATCCCGAGCAGACTTCGTTCGTTCCGCATCGCATGAAGGTAGTGCCAGCGCTGCTCGAGGTGCTCGAGCCGGGCGACCTGATCATCACGATGGGCGCGGGCGATGTGACCGCGATCGGCCCCGAGCTGCTCGCTGCTCTTAAAGAACGTGAATTGGAGGATCGCGACTGATGGCGCGACACGCTTCTGATCTTGAATTACTGCGGTTCGAGGATAGCTTCGACGGCGAGATCCGCTTAGACGAACCGCTTTCCAAACATACGAGCTATCGCATCGGCGGCCCTGCGCGCGCCTATATCCTCGTGAATTCGCCAGCGGCTCTTTCGGCGGCGCTCGCTGCTTGCAAAGCCGACGAATGCCCCTGGGTCGTTGTGGGCAAGGGGAGTAATCTCCTCGTTTCCGACGCAGGCTTCAAGGGTGCGGTCATCGTGCTTGCCGGTGAGTTCAGGAACTGGAAGTTCGACGAAGAGAACGCACGCGTGGTCGTGGGTGCCGGTACCACCTTGTCTCGCCTGGTCCAAGAAGTCTTCCATCGGGGATATAGCGGCATGGAATTCGCGGTCGGAACCCCGGGAAGCGTGGGTGGCGCGGTGCGCATGAACGCAGGGACGAAAGACGATTGGATCGGATCGCGTGTGGTATCCGTTACCACGTTCGCACCTGATCAAGGCTTGAAGCGCTATGCGCCGAGCGACATCGAATGGGCTTATCGCTCCACGTCGTTTGCGCCCGACGAGATCATCGTCGAGGTTGAACTGCAGCTTACCCCAGCGCTCTCAGGCAACATCCACGATAAGATGCGTACGCTCCTCGAGCGGCGCAAAGCCTCGCAACCGCTCGAATACCCTTCTTGTGGAAGCGTGTTCAAGAATCCCGAAGATGCTTCAGCCGGCGCTCTTATCGATGAAGTGGGGCTTAAGGGGAGTATGTGTGGAGGCGCACAAATCTCGGAAAAACATGCTAATTTTATTGTGAACAAGAACAAGGCTTGCGCATCTGACGTGCTTGCGCTCATCAAGCGCGCACAAGAAAAGGTGAAGGAACACTATGGCATCGAACTTCAACCGGAGGTCAAATTCCTTGGGTTCGAAGAAGAATTCAAGAGCTGATAAGACCTCAGCCTTGCCCTCTTCGGTCAAGGGACGTCCGAGCCAGGATCGTTCGGTGCGCATGCCTCAGAACAATCGTGCAGGCGCCAAGAAGCAAACTGCCGCTCGACCTCCACAACGGCGTGTTTCGCACAGCGCTTATCGTGATGCGAACGTATCGCTTCCTTCTAATCGCGCGCGCAATACCCGTCCTGCTCCCGTCTCTTCGCATGCGAATTCGCGGCGCACGTCAAGCTATGGTTCGAGCCTTCCCAATGTCGATAGCAGTTATCTTGCAGGGCAGGGTTCACGCGCACAGGGAAGAGGATCAGCGCGTCAGACGTATCGCAACGAGCCATTGCGCTCAGTGAGTGTTTCTCAGGTGCGTTCGAATCGGCGTCAAACCCAGCAGAAGAGATCGCGCAAAGGACTCATCATCGGCATTGTGGTGGTGGTCATCGTGGCGGTGATGGCGGTGGGACTCTTTATCTTGAGCCGCACGGACTTGTTCCCGGTGAACAAGATCACCGTTTCGGGTGTTCATCATCTTACCGACCAGGAGACCGCGGAGCTTGCAGCGGTGCCTGAGGGAACGACGCTGCTCAATGTGGATGCGGGTGGCATCGAAGGGCGTCTTGAATCGAATCCCTGGGTCTTGGATGCTTCTGTCGAGCGCCATTTCCCCGATACGCTCAACTTGAACATCACCGAGCGCGATATCGTGGCGGTGGTCGATGTGGTGATCGACGACAACGACAACCAGCAAACCTGGGCGCTCGCCTCGGATGGTACGTGGCTCATGCAGATCCCCGACCGCAACAGCGAAGAGGGTCAGCAGCTCGCGCCACAGGTCTACGAAGATGTCGATGCAGCGCTGCATATCTCGAGCGTGCCGTACGGTGCTGTTCCTGAAGCTGGTTCGCAATGCAACAATCCCAACATCTCGAACGCCCTTGCTATCATCGATGGCATGTCGACCGAACTTGCCGACCAGGTGAAGTCGGTCTCTGCGGCAAGTTCTGATTCAACCGCGCTCACCTTGAACAATGGGGTCGAGATCGCATTCGGCGATTCATCGGATATTCGCGATAAGGAGCGCGTCTGTCTGGAGCTCATGCGTGAGCACCCCGGCAAGATCGCTTATATCAACGTGCGCACGGTGAATAAACCGATCTGGCGTGCAGTTTAGTTACATTTGAGCAGTTTATTGTTTTCAATCAATCGGCTCTTGTGTACAATTAATCCAAGTATTCGCGGGTAGGCATTCCCGTACGTATGATTTTTAAATATTGAAAGCGGGCATGTTATGCAACAAATATTAGGCGCTGATAATCTTGCAGTCATCAAGGTTGTAGGAGTTGGCGGCGGCGGCACGAACGCGGTCAACCGCATGGTTGAAGCGGGCGTGCGCGGTGTTGAATTCATCGCAGTGAATACCGATCGCCAGGCGCTGCTGCTCTCTGATGCAGACAAGACCATCCACATCGGCGAAGAGCTTACGCGCGGTTTGGGTGCAGGTGCAAATCCTGAGATCGGTTGCCAGGCAGCAGAGGAATCTCGCGCAGAGATCCGTGAAGCGCTCGCTGATGCTGATATGGTGTTCGTTACTGCTGGCGAAGGCGGCGGCACGGGCACGGGCGCTGCACCAGTCGTTGCCGAGATCGCCCGTGAAGAGATCGGCGCACTTACCGTAGGCATCGTCACGAAGCCCTTCAGCTTCGAAGGTCGTCTCCGTCGCAACCAGGCAGAGCAGGGCATCGACTTCCTTTCCATGAAGGTCGACACGCTCATCGTCATCCCGAACGATCGCTTGCTCGAGATCGTCGACAAGAAAACTAGCATGCTCGATGCGTTCCGTATCGCAGACGATACGCTGCGTCAGGGCATTCAGGGCGTTACCGACCTCATCACCATCCCGGGTCTCATCAACCTCGACTTCGCGGATATCCGCACGGTCATGAAGGACGCGGGCACGGCTATGATGGGCATCGGCATCTCTTCGGGCGAAGCACGTGCGCTCGATGCAGCTCAGCAAGCTATCAACTCCAACCTGCTCGAAACTTCCATCGCAGGTGCTTCCCGCATCCTCTTCTCCATCGCGGGCGGTCCGAGCCTTGCGCTTACCGAAGTGGACGAGGCAGCGCGTGTGGTCGAGGCGGTGGCCGACGAGAACGCGAACATCATCTATGGCCAGATCGTCGATCCGGAAATGCAGGAAGAAGTGCGCATCACGGTCATCGCGACCGGGTTCAAAGCAAACACTGCGCAATCTGCCATGGATTTCTCGCGCAAAGATAACGTATTCAACTCCACTACGCCGCGCAATGGTGCGCAGCAAAACCAGGCACCTCAGCAGACGCAGAGCACCTATCAGCAGCTCTACTCCAACGAGCCGCGTTTTGCCGACGAGGATTACATCCCCGATTTCCTGAAGCGCCAGTAAGCGCACAAGAGAGACGCACACATCGCGTCTCTGCCTGAAAGGTTCGTTATGACAGCCCTCATCTTGCCACGACCAACGCTCGATGAGGGCTGTTTTGCGTCTGTGCCTGTTTTCACCGATGAAGCGCTCTTCGAAGCATGCGGCGTGCGCATTGCGTTCACTATGCGCGCAGGCGGCGTGAGCGAAGGACCTTATGCTTCGCTCAATCTGGGCTCGCATGTACAAGACGATCTTGATAAGGTGCTCCAGAACCGTGTATTGCTCTTCTCTGCGCTGGCTCCTTCACTCGAGGAATCCGAAGAGGCGCTTATCGTTCCAAAACAAGTGCACGGCAATACGGTGCTTACAGTTGGGGCGGCACGTGAGGTCGCTCGCGTACAGCGGGCAGCAGCTGAAGGCGCCGATGGGATCATCGTTTCTGCGCGTGAGGTGGGAGCGCTCCTGTGCTTTGCTGATTGCATGCCGGTTATCATCGTGCTTCCTACGGGCCGTTTCGCGGTCGTGCATGCAGGCTGGCGCGGTATCGAGAACGAGATCTCAGCGAAAGCGCTCGACCTCATGCTCGACCAAGAGTGCCAGGAGCACGGCTTTAGTCGAAGTGAACTTGCAGCCCAAACCAATGTCTATATCGGCCCTTATATCCATCGCGAATGCTTTGAAACGGGCGCAGATGTTCATGCCCTTTTCGTTACGAAGTTCGGTGAGGAGTGCCGTTTCAATGAGACGCATATCGACCTGGGAGCTGCCTTGCGCGTTCAGCTTATTGCACGCGGCATCGACCCTGCGCGTATCTGCGATCTGGGCTGTTGTACGGTATGTGAGAATGATCGTTTCTTCTCCTTCAGAGCGCAAGATGGCGTGTCGGGTCGCCACGGTGCGTTCGCGATCCGTCTCTAGCGTCGTTTACGGTTCAGCGGCATGCCCGCACCCTTTTCTCGGGTGCGATATAGTAGGATAAAGACGATACGCAACTTCGAAGGAGCATCCTCTATGTCAACAAAAGAGCGGTATGAGCGTGTGCGTGCTGAAGTAGATCGAGCCTGTGAAAAGGCAGGTCGTAACCCGCATGAAGTGTTGCTGCTCGCAGTTTCTAAGACCGTCGACCTCGACCAGGTGCAGGAGGCTATCGAAGGTGGTGCGCATGCATTCGGCGAGAACCGCCCCGATGAGCTTCTGCGCAAGCGTGCGGCGTTTCCCCAAGAGACGTGGCATTTCATTGGCAATATCCAATCGCGCCGCATCCACGATATCGTTTCTGCTGCAGACCTCATCCATTCGGTGTGCAAGGCAGAGCATCTCCCCAAGATCGATAAGGCAGCGGCAGAGCTCGATAAGGTTCAGCCCGTCTTGCTCGAAGTGAATGTTTCAGGTGAGGAATCGAAAAGCGGCTTTCGTCCTGACGAGGTGTATGAGGTTATCGCGCAGGCGGCGGATCTTCCCCATGTGCACATCCAAGGGCTCATGACCATGGCGCCGCGTGCCGACGAAGAGGCGATCGAGCTATCCTTCGGCGGGCTTGCGAAACTGCGCGATGAATTGCAGGCGCGCCTTGATCAAGCAGACGTTGATGTCACGCTGTCTGATATTTCTATGGGTATGACCGAAGACTGGCCTCAAGCAGTCGAGCGAGGCACTACTATAGTAAGGGTTGGACGAGCGATATTCGATCCCTCGTTCGAGTAGGACAGAGAGCCGTGTGCTTCAGTTGGTGGAGCGCAAGGCTTGCAAAGGAAAGGCTTTATGGATTTTCCCAATCCTTCAAAATCTGCAGGAAGCTTCGTTGAAAGCATAAAAGACAAACTCAACTTCGGGTCGCGAAATGCCGATAAGGACGATTACGCGCAAGAAGAGTACGATTACGAAGATTACGCTTACGACCCGAATTTCGACGATTATGGCGAATATGGCTATGATGAATCGTATGCGGTCGACTCTTATGGCGATTCCTATTCCGATACGTACACCACGCGCGATCCTTATCGCACGCGTCCGGCGCGCCTTGTCTCACTTGACGATATCAAGAGCACGACTTCGGCCTATGGGGTAATGACGCCTGAACAGCCGCGGAATTATAGCGTGCCTACCTCGTCGTCGGTCCCTGGATATCTCTCCAATACGGCAGATTCCCGTTTTGGCACGCGCTCAAGCAGTCGCGTGAGCGTGAGCGCCGATCTCGATTCCGATCCAGCCGATACGATTGGTTTCGATCGACCTGAAACGGCATATCGCGATTTTGTTTCGCCGTATCAGCGTCAAGATGCCGCGAAGACTTCGGTGATGCCTTCTACGGGGTCGAGTGGTCTTGATGGTCTGTTCGCTTCGACCGATCCTTCCGCATCGAGTCCTGCTCCTGCCAATCGTACTTCGAGCGTTGGTGGATATTTCACCCGTAAGGTAGAGATCTTCGAGCCGAAGAACTTCGAAGAAGCGGTCAATATCGTCACCATGCTCAAAGAGGGGAGCGTGGTCATCTTGAATCTCAAGTATGTGAACGCGGGCCTCTCGAAGCGCATTCTTGATTTTGCGTTCGGCGCGGTCGCAGCGCTCGATATGCAGATCACCTATGAAGCACCGCAGGTGTTCTCGATCATAAGGGATGGGAAGCTCACGCTCGTTGAGCGCGATCAACTGCGCCTCAAGAAGGTGCTCTAGCGTTTTGCTGATCGGCCGCTTCGGCGAGAGGGTCGAGCTGGTCGTGGATAAGGAAGGAAAGGATACAACGTGAGCTGGCAGTACATTCTCATTTCGCTTTCAGATGCCTACAGTTTCGTCATCGTTATCTATGTTCTGCTCTCGTGGTTCCCGATGGGCGGCATCATTGAGGAGATTCGCAACGCCCTTGGTAAGATCTGTGATCCTTTTTTGAATCTTTTTAAACGACTTATCCCCCCTATTGGTGGGATGGTGGACATTACCCCTATTATCGCGTTACTTGTGTTACAGTTCGGGGTGCGATTTATAGTATCATTGTTCTAAAGCGCGCATATTTACCAGGCAAGAGAGGTTGTTATGGCGATTACATCCGAGGATATTCAGCAGCAGAGTTTCAAGATCGAGCGTCGTGGATACGATGTCGATGAAGTAGATGTCTTCCTTGAGCACGTTTCCGATGAGATCGATGCGCTCAACGATGAAATTGCCCACCTGCGTGCCCAGCTCGCTGAGGCGAAGAGCGCGCCGGCTAGCGCGAACCAGCAGCAACAAGCAGCTCCTTCTTCGGAGGATTCAGCTGCCCTTGCTGAGAAGGATGCACGCATCGCAGAGCTCGAAAGTCAGCTTGGCGAGCGCAAGAGCGAAGACAATGCTATCGCGCAGGCGCTCATTATCGCGCAGCGCACGGCCGATGAGATCGTTTCAAAGGCGAAGACCGATGGCGAGAACATCCGTCGCAATGCCGAAGAAGAAGGTCAGCGCATTCTCGATAAGGCTGATGGCGAAAAGCAGCGCATCATCGAGCAGATCAGCGAACTTACGGTCAGCCGCGAGAAGGTGCGTGAGCAGTATCAGGAGATGCTCAAGGACTTCATCGCTGCTTCTACGAAGCGTCTTTCCGAGATCGGCGGCGATAACACGTCCGATATCGTTATTCCTGAAGGCTTGATCGATGAAGATGCGCAGGCTGAACCTGTTGCAAAGAAATGGTCTCCTTCTCCTTCAACCGCAACGTACACCACGCCTACGGTCAATCCTGCTGTTGCCAGCCCGGCACCTCCGAAGCCTTCGCAGTCTTCGAAGGATCTTTCCGGCTACGGCGATGCGGATGATTCCTTCACCTTTGACGAGATCGACTAAGGTCTCATGGCTGGTCAACCCTATAAACTTGCACTACGTCTCACGCCCCGCTCGGGGCGTGATGCTGTTTTGGGCATAAAATCCATCGAAGGTTTGGATGAAGTGCAGGCCTGCGTGACCGCGCCGCCCGATAACGGCAAGGCGAACAAAGCACTCTGCAAGCTGATCGCTTCTGAGCTGGGGATCGCGAAATCGAAAGTGGAGGTGGTGCAAGGGCAGACAAGCCGCCACAAGCGCCTTGCCATCGATGCTCCCGAACCCCTCATCACCGCTTGGCTTTCCGGCCTTCCTTCTCTCTAGCCGATGACGAACGACCGGGTAGTTTGTCATCTAAAGAAAGGGGAGTGAGTCTATAAGCCGGGTTCTGTGATCGGCAACCATTTATCTCGACTTCCTGTTACCAAGAAGCTCTAGCGCGCAACCCGAATGCACGGAAAGGCGACCGTATCGCACTCCTATTTGCGCTTGCTTCAGATGGGGTTTACCAAGCCATACTGTTACCAGCATGCTGGTGCGCTTTTACCGCACCGTTTCAGCTTTTCCACAGCCTGAGGCGCCTCAGCACATCATCTCAGCGTTCAGGACTCACTCACAGCGCAGCCAAGGCTGCTCGTTCATCCTTCACGCAGATCTGAAGCGCTGAATGCGCCTCAGAATCAACCGACATCGCAGGGGAATACCTGCTGATGATGTCTTGAGACGTCTCAGACCAGGAGTTTTCTTTTCTGTGGCACTATCCGTCGGGTCACCCCGCCCAGCCGTTAGCTGGCATCTTGCCTTTTGAAGCCCGGACTTTCCTCACCGCACGCGGCGCGGTTGCCCGACTCACTCCTATGGTATTCTAGCAAACATCACCAAAGCGCGAAGGAGCATCATGCATTCTTGCTTGTTGGTAGGGGGCGCACCTACTGAACATAAAGGTCTCGATCTTGTTCTCAAGAATTTCATGTTCGATGCGATCATCGCGGTCGATGCAGGGTATGCAGCGCTTGTAGAGCGTGGGATCGCACCGCACCATGCCTTCGGCGATTTCGATTCGCTCGGGTTCGTTCCGCAAGAAGCGGAAGGTGGCGTGTGCGTTCACCCTTTCGATCCCCACAAAGACTTCACCGATATGGACCTTGCGCTCAACTTCGCGATCGATGAAGGATTCACGCATATCGTCATGTGTGACGGCCTCCATGCGCGTCTCGATCATTCGCTCGCTAACCTGCAGTTGATGGCAGCTGCTGCGCGCAAAGGTCAGCGGGTGTGGGGCGTTACCGAAGAAGAAGTTGTCGTTGCGCTCGATGCTGAAGGCGAATTGAATCATCTTGAGATCGCAGCAGGCTCACAAGGGATCTGTTCAGTGCTCGCGCATTCCGATAGCGTTTCAGGAGTCTATGAGACAGGCTTGGCATACGGTCTTGAAGATGCTCGGCTTACGAACTGCTTCCCGCTGGGCATTTCGAATGAGTTTACCGGTCAGGCTGCGCGTATTTCGTTAGAAGAGGGAAGCGTCTGGATCTTTCTTCCACTAAGCGAGCTCAAGGATATCTCATACGCTGGTGAATCCTTCATCAAATAAGAGCAAGGGTTGCGCAAGCAGTCATTGTGTACGAACGCAACGAGGCGCAGCATAGCAGCCTTGTTCGCGCTAAGCACAAGGTGAACGAGCTAATCCGTTTTCGCAGGACCAGCAGGAATCGTGCCGCTTCCAGATTTCCAGCCGCATATGACCAGCACGATCGAGAGCGCAAGCATGACCGCAAGCGGCAAGAACCATGACCCTGAGAGATCGACGAGCAGTCCGAGACAGGCCGGACCGATGGCTGCCATAAGGTAGCCGAATGTTTGCGAGATGCTGGAGAGCTTTGAGGAATCTTCGGGGTTCTCGGTGCGCACGCCGAAGTAATACATGCACAAGCAGAAGGGTGCACCCAGTGCGAAACCCACGATAACGGTGGCTACGATCGCTGTTGCATCGGCGTTCACGAAGAAGAGCGCCACGATGCCGATCACGCAGATCATCCCAATGCTCGCACCGAACAAGCGTTGTCGCTTGAGGCGCTGGGCGATAGGCGGAACGAAGATCGTGCAAGGAATGCCCACGATAGGGAAGAGAGCAACACAGGTGGTGATCGCTTGCGAGCTCACGCCGCCTTCAGTAAGAATAGCGGGGAGCCAGGCTACGAGACTGAAGAAGAGGATCGATTGTACGCCGAAGAGACCCGTTATCCACCAGGTGAGAGGTTGCTTCAAGAGGTGCTGGCTGGTCAGGCTCGCAGGATGCAGGCGAAGCACCCGACGCTCGGGTGCACCCTTCGTCGATCTCATCATGCAGCGCGCTGCAATCCAGAGGAGAAGTGCGATCGCGGCGAAAGGAACGACCATCGTCAAGACTGTGCGCCAGTCGGAAGAGGCGGCGACGAGCGCGGAACTGAATCCCGCAATGCCTCCAGCGAAGACGCTGATGGTGGTGGTGTAGAGGGCGGTCATCACGCCTACATGGGCAGGAAAGCTGTCACGCACGACCGAAGGTAGCAGCACGTTTCCTGAAGAGATGCCGAATCCGAGAAGGATCGTGCCGAAGAAAAGGCCGAACGGACCAGCGAACGAGCGCAGAAGAACCCCGATGATGATCGCCGTGCAACCAAAGGCAAGCACGCGGCTTTTTCCGAAACGTTCTGATAGTGCGCTCATGAAAAGCGCTGAGGCAGCGAACGCAAGAAGGGGAAGCGTGGTCACCAGGCCCATCGCTGCAGATGAAAGGCCAAGATCGTTTTGCACCTCAACGCACAGCGCGCCCATCGAAGTGATAGGAGCGCGCAGAACTGCAGCGGTGAACACGATCGCTAAGGCAACGACGATAAGGAAGCGCTTATCTGTTTTGAAGCGCGGCTGATTCTTATCCATATTTCTGCGACGGAACATCATGGTTATCCATGATACGGCATGCACGTCGAAATGAGGATAAGTCGATATCGTGATGAGCAATCAGTCAAACGAGGCGGGTATCGTGTTCCTTTTGGCTTATCGAGCGTGCTCTGCTGCGCAGAAAAAAGTATTGACGGTTGCATGAAAGAGCTATACGCTTTAGAAAAAATAAAACAGTGATCCTGCCGCCGGGTAGGGTTCCGAGCACTCGGAACAGCTTTCATCGTTAGGCCTTCGAAGATGAAAGCTTGTTTCGGGTGCTTTTTTATTGTTGGGGGTTTGAGAAAGGAGCGGTCATGAGCGAGTTGCCTTTATTGGTCTTTACCTGCCTGACAGGGCTTAGCGCTGGTAGTTACTTAGTAGCAACTGTGTTCGGATTAGTGCAGAAACGGACCTATCGAACGCTTGCCTTCGATATCGTCTGTTTGGTGGCGCTGGGTGTTGGTCTTCTAGGGGTTCTTTTTCACCTGGGGCATCCTGAACGCTTTTTGAATGCCTTCGCAAATCCAACTTCTATGATCACCCAAGAAGCATATTGGTCCATTCCGCTCGGAATCCTTATGGTCATCGATGCTGCGCTTCTTTGGAAGAAAAAGGAGAGTGGGAATGCTCTTCCGATGATCATTTCGATCGTCTGTTTTGGATTGATGTGCGTAACGACCATCGAATATCTCACGAGTTACGGTATCGCTGGATGGGCAGAGTGGCCAACGTTCTTCCTGTTCCTCTTTGCCGACATCGCGATGGGTGCAGCATTCGTGAACGCCTTCCTCAAGACCGAGATCGATCGGATAGTGGCGCTGGTCTGCACGGTCCTGTATGCCGTTCTCTGCGTGGCCTTCATTGCTGAGGCTGTCGTGTTCAGCGGATTAGCGGTAGGAGCAGTTCCCTTCATCGTTTCGCTCATTCTTGTCCTTGTAGCTACTGTTATGGAGATCGGTCCTTTGCGCGGAAAGAAGCTCGATGGAGCGAAGCGATGGATCCTCTTTGCGCTGGTCTTCATTTCGATCGTTGTTGCACGTTATGCCTTCTACGCAATGGTTTAAAGCCAAAGACGGCTCAGAAGCGAAAGCGACGAGGTATATGGCTTGGACCGTTTTGATACTCGCGGGTGTCTTTGAGTCCGTTTGGGCGATAGCGCTTGATAGATCTGATGGCTTTAGTCGATTCCTGCCTTCTGTGGTGTTCGTTGTTGCCCTTGTGTTGAGCATGTTAGGACTTGCCCATGCGCTCAAGACGCTTCCACTGGGAACTTCTTATGCCGTATGGGTGGGCATAGGAGTGTCGTTGACCGTGCTCTATGGAATGGTGACAAAGAGCGAGCCGACGAACCCCTTGCGTATAGCACTCATAGTGGTTCTGGTTTTGTGTGTAGTTGGACTCAAGGTTTTGGACGGGGATTCTGGAATGGTCCGATAGCCATCGGGCCGTATGGTGATCGAGAGGTGATGTGTATGTTCGAGAAGATGAACGATATATCGATAGATAGGCGAAGCTTCATCGCTTCGAGTCTCGCCGCAGCAGCGATCTTGGGCGTAAGCGGCTCACCCTTTTCGCGTGACAACCGCTTGGCGTTTGCTGAAGAGGTTGCGAAGCAGGAAGGGACGGCTGAATGGAAGACCGTTGCCTGTTTGCATGGATGTGGAACGCGCTGCATGAATCAGGTGTTGGTCCAGGATGGGATCGTGCTCCGTCAAAAGACCGACGATACGCATCCTGATTCCGTTCTCTACCCTCAACAGCGCGGATGCTTAAGAGGACGCTCTTTGATCGAGTTCGAGAACGGCGCTGATCGCTTGAAGTATCCGCTCAAGCGTGTGAGCTGGACGCCTGAAGACCCTCATGGCGAATTGCGCGGCAAAGAGGGATATGAGCGCATTAGCTGGGATGAGGCGCTCGATCTGGTGGCCGGTCAGCTCAAAAAAGTGTATGCCGAGCACGGTCCTCGCGGTGTGTTCATGCCATGCGATCTGAGCAATGGCGCCATGTATGTTGCTCCCTTGCTCAATGCGTTGGGAGGATACTTAACGGTTTCCGATACGGTGTCGTATGGCACCTATACTGCCAATACCGATCTTCTAGGTATCAGCTATGGCGATGAACATGTGGGCAACGATCGTCTCGACATGATGGAAAACGCCGATGTGGTGGTTCTGTTCGGGCAGAATCCTGGTTGGGGCTCCAATGGAAATCCGGGGTATTTCTTCCGCGCCGCGAAAGATAACGGTGCTCAGTTCGTCTATGTTGGCCCGTCGTACAATGTTTCTGCTGCAATGCTGGATGCTCGTTGGATCCCAGTGCAGCCGGGGGGTGATACGGCATTCTTACTTGGCGTAGCGGGTGAGATGTTGCGCCTTGATAAAGAGCGTGGCAGTGTCATCGATTGGGATTTTCTTCATACGTATTGCGTTGGATTCGATGCTGAATCGATGCCAGAAGGCGTGACCGATCATGAGAACTTCCGTTGGTATCTTGAAGGCGGTGGCGATGGTGTTGTTAAGAATGCTGCGTGGGCATCGCCTCTCTGCGGCACTCCCGAAGAAGATATAACATGGTTCGCTGAAACCATCGGCAAAGAGAAGAATGTGATCTTGTCTCATGGCTATGCTGCTGCTCGTTGCAATGGTGCAGAAGATCTGCCGCAGGCTTATATGACGATCGCCTGCATGGGTGGGCATTATGGCAAGCCGGGCAATGCATGCAGCAATTACTATGTCGATCGACAAGGTCCCGATGCCTTGCAGATCATCTCCACGGGAGACGACGGCAGTGGCGATGTCGAACTGGCACAGGTGAAACCGCTCTATGATGAAAATCGCTTCGAAGCTATTGAAGAGGGCGATTGCGTCAATGGATTGCAGATCTGGGATGCCCTCTTAGAGGGTAAATATACGAGCAATGGATCGTGTTGGGCGGGCGTCTTTACCGAACCTATCGAGCGCGAGTGCGATATTCGTGTCATCTATGCTGCGCGCGATGGCTCGGCGCGTTCGGTTCCGAATTCCCATAAGATGCCAGAGGCGTTCCGTAAGTTGGATTTCATCCTGTATCAACACTTCATTCCATCGCCTTCAGCTCCTTATGCCGATATCATCTTGCCAGTCACTTCGAATACGGAGCGGAATAGCGTTGCAGAGAACGGCGATCGCGATCGTGAGATGGTGCTTGTCTATTCCAAGCTAGGGGACGACCCCTATGAGGCAAAGACGGATCAATGGATAAACGAGCAATTGCTTACGCGCCTTGGGTATGATCCAAAGGATGTTTACCCTTTGAGCGAAGAGCAGAGATTCTTCAATCAGATCGCGCGTTCGACTATCGAACATGCCGATGGATCTTCGGTACCGCTGGTAACGATCACGGAAAATGACCTTAAGGAGTGGGGTGTAGAAGGAAAACCCCAAGAAGGCGCTATCGGTATCAATGAATTGAAGAAACAGGGGATATACCAGGTAGAACGCCATATTGGCGATCAATATACCTCGATCGCCTATGAGGATTTCATCAAGGATCCCAAGGGGCATCCTCTCGATTCTGAAAGCGGCAAATTCGAGATCTATTGCAAAGCAAAAGAGGAGCTCTTCAACACATCTGCGATGAATGGCGAGGCATATAAAGCCTATCCAACCTACCATGAGAATACGCAGGCCGAAGGCTATCCGCTTCGGATGTTCAACACCCATTATCCGCGAAGCGCCTGTTCTGATTTCAATAATGTTGAGACATTGCGCGAAACGTTCTCGGCACCAGTAACGATAAGCATGATCGATGCCCGCGAACGCGGCATCGAGAACGGCGATTCGGTGCTGGTCTCAAGTCCTTACGGAAAGATGGTGCGTCCTGTCAGTGTCAGCGAACTCATCATGCCAGGCAGCATAGATGTTCCGAATGGCTCGTGGCCTGATATCGGTGAGGATGGGATCGATCGTGGCGGAAGTCCGAATGTCCTCTACGGCGGTAAGCCCTATGGTTTGGGGGTTTCTGGGTACAACAATGCATGCGTTCAGGTCGAGAAATGGACAGGTGAAAAACCGCTACCCGATAAAGACACTCGACTCGTGCTCGATATCAAGGAATAGGAGTTCATGATGGCTCGCAAAGGTTTTTATATCGATACAACGCGGTGTGTGAATTGCAAAACCTGCCAAGTTGCATGTAAGAAGAAATTCAAGCTTCCCAAAGGCCTGCTCTATCGCGCAGTAAATAGCTATGAGGTAGGGGAATATCCGAATGGACGGCTCTATAGCGTCTCTCATGCCTGCAATCACTGCGAAGATCCTGCTTGCGTACGCAATTGCCCCACAAAGGCGATGTACAAAGACGAGCAGGATGGCACCGTTCAGCATGATGACGATCGTTGCATAGGGTGCAGGGCATGCATCATGGCTTGCCCGTATGGCGCACCAGTTTTCCTTGAGGAAAAGGGCATCGTTAACAAGTGCAATGCTTGTATCGACACCAGGGAAGAAGATGGGGCGACAACCTGTGAAGCGGCTTGCGGTATGCGTGCGATCGAGTTTGGTGATTATGAAGAATTGCGTGCCAAGCATCCCGATGCGGTGCAGAGCATTCCTTGTTTCCCTGATCCTCATATCACTAATCCGAGCATTCTTATTGGAGCTCGTGAATATGCGCAGGATAAGAACTTCAAAGATCTGGTGATGTGACAATGGACACAATGGATCTGCTTCTGGTGAATCGCAGGTTCATGTATGCGGTATTGGCCCGTGCATTTTGCGAAGAGCCCGACCTTTTGCTGTTGAAGATCCTCGCGGGTGACCATATGAGCGATGAGGTCTCCTTGCTCAAGGAAGAGGGTTGGAAGGAAGGCATCGATCTGCTGCATTCTTTGAGAGGCTACTTGGATGATGAAGGGTCTCTTCTCTCATTGCGCGGTGAGTATACCAAGCTATTCGTGGGGCCACAAACGCTTCTTGCGCCACCATGGGAATCGGTGCATATCACTGGAAAACGCGTGCTCTTTCTTCCAGAAGTACTCAATGTTCGTGAGGCCTATCGAGAAGCAGGGTTCTTGCCTGCGCGCTTTCCTGTTGTTTCTGATGATCACATCGGCCTTGAACTTGACTTCATGGAAAAGCTTGCCCAAGAAGCCTATGAAACATGGCAGGCAAGGCGCAGTGATGAATGTGCGAAGCGCTTGTGTCAGGCGGAGAGTTTTCTCAAGACGCATCTTCTGTGTTGGATAGACGATCTCGCACAGAGCATTCTCACGAACTATGGTGAGAGCTTTTATGGCGAAATGACTGCGTTCGCCTCTTCTTTCATGAAACATGATCTCGAAACGATCGGGAGGATACGTGCTGTCGCTTTTCCCGAACTATCAGATCCGTCTTGCTAAGAACCGTGCGGATGATCACAGTTGCGTTGTCGGGGTTGAGCGGTTCGCAGTACATGGTATGCGTGTGGATTTCTTCGCGGTTCAGAGTTCGTCTTTTCTGAGGCAGTGAATCAAGGCCTTGGTACGCTATACTTTCACGTAGTGGTTTGAGATGCCACGATTACATACGGGGAGCTTGCGCGTTGCAGGCTGAGAGGGAGCGGTGCTCCGACCCGATGAACCTGTCTGGATAATGCCAACGAAGGGAATGCGATCATGACGATCACGCAAATCGATGCCGCTCGGCAAGGAATCATCACTGATGCAATGAAGCGCGTTGCAGAGAAGGAGCGCAAGGCTCCTGAAGAGATTCGCGCACGTGTTGCGGCAGGAACTATCGCGATTCCAGCGAATATCAATCATAAGAATCTCGATCCTGAGGGTGTGGGCACGGGCTTGCGCACGAAGGTCAACGTTAACCTAGGGATCTCAGGCGACCTGATCGATCCCGAAGTCGAACTTGAGAAAGTCCGCGTGGCGCTTGAGCTGGGCGCGGAAGGCATCATGGATCTGTCGAACCATGGCAAGACCCAGGAGTTCCGCAAGCAGTTGCTCGAGATGGCTCCCGTTATGATCGGCACGGTGCCCATGTACGATGCGATCGGTTATTTGGAGAAAGCGCTCATCTCCATCACACCGCAGGACTTTCTTGATGTGGTGCGCCGTCATGCTGAAGACGGCGTGGATTTCGTAACCATCCATGCGGGCATGAACAGGCGCGTGATCGAATCGTTCAAGGAGACGGGGCGCTTGATGAACATCGTCTCGCGCGGCGGTTCGCTCATCTTCGCTTGGATGGAGGCAACGGGCAACGAGAATCCGTTCTACGAATACTACGATGACGTGCTCGAGATCTTGCATGAATACGATGTGACGATCAGCATTGGTGATGCGATGCGTCCTGGCTGTGGGTACGATGCTACCGATGCTGGGCAGATCGCTGAGTTGATCGAGATCGGCAAACTCACTAGGCGCGCGTGGGATGCGGGCGTTCAGGTGATGGTCGAAGGCCCAGGTCATATGGCCATCGATGAGATTGCGGCCAATATGAAGCTGCAGAAGCGCCTCTGTCATGATGCGCCGTTCTATGTGCTCGGACCGCTGGTCACCGATATCGCACCAGGTTATGACCACATCACGGCTGCTATTGGTGGCGCGGTGGCCGCGAGCAGCGGTGCGGACTTCCTTTGTTACGTTACGCCAGCTGAGCATTTGCGCCTTCCCGATGTGAATGATGTGCGCGAAGGCTTGGTGGCTACGAAGATTGCGGCACATGCGGCAGATATCGCCAAGGGAATTCCCGGTGCGTGTGATCGGGACAACCGTATGAGTGATGCGCGCAGGCGCTTCGATTGGGAAGAGATGTTCGATCTGGCGCTCGACCCGGTCAAGCCGCGCGAATACTTCGAGAGTGCACCGCCAACGAACGAGGAATCATGCACGATGTGCGGCAAGATGTGTGCGGTTCGCACAGTCAATACCATCATGGATGGTCTCGTGATCGACCTTGGTGACGAATACTAGTCGCATGCGAACGTGGAGCGAAGAAGAGATTCGCGATGCCTTGAGGCTCTATGCGGTCACGGACCGTTCATGGCTTCGGGGGCGTAGCTTCAAGGAGGTCTTACAAGAGGCTCTTTCTGCAGGCGGGATCACCTGTGTTCAGCTTCGTGAAAAACACGCCGCGCCTGAAGAGAAAGAGGCGCTTGCGCGCGAGGCGCAGACGTTGTGCACACAAGCGGGTATTCCATTCCTGATCGATGACGATGTCGAGCTCGCTTTGCGCATTGGTGCAGATGGCGTGCATATCGGACAGGATGATGTCCCCTGTGCTGAAGCGCGTCGTGCGCTTGGTGACCGGGCCATCATCGGCGTTACGGCGAAAACGCTCGAGCAGGCGTGCAAGGCGGAGGCTGAAGGTGCCGACTATCTGGGGGTAGGGGCGGTGTTCCCAACGTCAACGAAGCAAGACACGTGGACGATCGATCAGGAGGTGTTGCGGCAGATCTGCGCCGCGGTTTCGATCCCTGTGGTAGCTATTGGGGGGATCACGGAAGACAATGCGCGAGAACTTGCGGGGACGGGCATTGCGGGCATCGCAGTGGTTTCGGCGATCTTCGCGCAGGATGATCTGGCAGGTGCGGTCACGCGTTTGTCGAAGGTGGCCGAAGCGCTTTGAGGTTCTGCCAGGCGAAAAGGGCAGCGCTAGGCGAATATTCAAGAGTAGGGATGAGGGTGGTATGAAGAGCGTAGTGACCATAGCAGGTTCGGATTCGAGCGGGGGCGCGGGCATCCAGGCAGACCTGAAGACCATGACGGCGTTGGGAGTGTATGGTCAATCGGCTATCACGGCGCTTACTGCGCAGAACACCATGGGCGTGTTGGGAGTGCAGGAAACCACACCTGGATTCCTTGCCGAGCAGATCGAGGCGATCTTCGCTGATATTCGCCCTGATGCGGTCAAGATCGGCATGGTGGCGAATACTGCGTTGATCAAGGCCATTGCAGAATCGCTACGTGCTTACCGCGCGGAGAACATCGTGCTCGATCCTGTGATGATCGCAACGAGCGGGGCATCGCTGGTAACTGACGATGTGGCGCAAAGCTTGGTTCGCGAGCTGTTCCCGCTGGCAAGGGTGGTCACGCCCAATCTGATCGAGGCAGAGGTCTTCAGCGGAATTTCTATCACGCAACCGCAGCAGATGGTGGAAGCAGCGCGTGCTATTCAGGCGCTTGGTGCGCGCGCGGTGCTCGTGAAGGGTGGCCATCTTGAGAGCTTCGGGAGCGGGGAAGAACCGGTGCGTTTATACGTTTCAGGATCAGAGGTGGTGAGCGATCACGTCTTCGAATCAGGACAAGCATACGATCTGCTGCTCACTGAAGACGGCACGGAGTTCTGGCTTCGCGAACCGCGCATCGAAACGCGGAACACTCACGGCACAGGCTGCACGCTCTCCTCGGCCATCGCATGTTATTTGGCACAAGGGTGCGAGCTTGTCGACGCGGTCAAGCGCGCGAAGTTCTATCTCACCCAAGCACTTGCACACGATTTGCAGCTCGGCAGCGGTCACGGTCCGGTGAACCACGGCTGGCACCTCGACACCGCTATAGATGACAAACTACCCGGGTAGTTTGTCATCTTTTGTGAAAGCTGAGGGCGAAGGCGAGGAGCGCATCGTGATCGAGGGACAGGCGCTCTTCGACTACCTCTTGAAACGCTGCTTCGAGCGCTTCGCCGATAGCGGGACCTTCGGGAATGCCCGCTTCGATCAGGTCCTTGCCCGAGAGAGGCAGATCGCGCAGCGAGAACACTTCATTTTCAGCGATCATCTCGTCGAAGAGCGCTTCGAGCTCATTGATCTCGTTCACGCGCTCGTGGTATTCAGGCGCTTGCGCAAGCGAATCGGCGCGCATCAGATCGCACATGGCATGGAAGAGGTACTCCTTGTTCTCAAGCTTGGCATACAGTCGACGAATCGACTTCTTCGTGGGTGCTGGGCGTGTATCGTGATAGCGCACGAGCAGGGCAAGATCGTTCGTGAATGTGCGTGAAAAGTGCAGCCGTTTCGCGATGCTGTGCAGGTGCTCAACGCTCATCTTTGGATGGCCATACATGTGGCCCACGCCTTCTTCATCGGTGAAGAAGGTATCGGGCTTGCCAATATCGTGCAAGAGCGCTGCCCAACGTGCGAGCGGGGTGGCGGGCGAATAATGCACTACCCAAGCGGTGTGCTCGTAGACATCGTAGATGTGATACTTCGTCTTCTGGTCGAGGCCCTCCATGGCGATGAGCTCAGGTAGCACCACATTCAGGATCGCTGCGTGCTCCATAAGCACCTGGTAGACGTTTTCGCCGCAAAGAAGCTTGGTCAGCTCGTCTTCGATGCGCTCACCAGCGATCAAGCGCAGGTCTTCGCGTTGATCGAGCGCAGCATGAGCGGTTTTCGGTTCCAGGGTGAAGTCTAGCTGGGACGCAAAACGCAGCGCACGTAAGATGCGCAGCGCATCTTCGGAAAAGCGTGCATGCGTATCTCCTACGCAACGGATCATTCTTCCGTGCAGGTCGGTCTGGCCACTGAAGGGATCGAGGATGCCGCGTGCCGGATGGAACGCCATCGCGTTCACGGTGAAATCGCGGCGGCCTAGATCTTCTTCGATCGAGTCGGTGAAGATGACCTCCGAAGGATGACGATGGTCGAGGTAGGCACCTTCGGTTCGAAACGTGGTGATCTCGAGTGCAGTATCATCTGCAACCACCGTGATGGTCCCATGCTTGGTGCCGGTCTCATGCGCTGCGTAGCCCGCAGCAACGCAGAGCTCCTTTACCTGTTGCCAGGGAGCAGCAGTGGTGAGATCGAAATCGTGAAGCGGGCGTTCGAGCAAGAGGTCGCGCACGAAGCCGCCAACCAGCCAAGTCTCGTAACCTGCGGATTCAATCAGGTCGATCACTGAGATGACGCATGGTGGTATCAGTTTGCTCGCGCGCGTAAGCGTTGCGTCTTCGAGCGACGAAGACCGATCGTGCGACCGGCCTTCGTTCTCATTCGAATGGATATGTGGCACGCTTTGTTCGTGAGACATCGGCTGCCGTTCGTCGGTTAGCGACCCGTCCAGACAGGCTTGCGCTTTTCGGCGAATGCGACCTCGCCTTCGTGGGCGTCTTCGCTCGCGCGCGTGATCTTCTCGTATTCTTCGAGCACTTCCCAACCGGGAGATGGGTAGATGAAGTTCGATCCGAAGGACTCGATGACGGTCTTTTTGCTGTATTTGATGGAAAGAGGAGCACCGAGCGCGATCTTCTTTGCCAGTTCAACGGCCTTATCGACCACCTGATCATCAGGCACCACGTAGTTCACTAGACCCCATTCATTGGCTTTTTGTGCCGAGATAGGCTCTGCTACCAGCAGCAGCTCCATAGCGAACTTCATCGGAATCTGCTGAGCAAGGCGAAGAAGCGTGCCACCACCAGCGGCAGTAAGGCCGACACGAGGCTCAGGCAAGCCGAAGATCGATTCATCGGAAGCAACAGCCAGATCGCATGCAGCAACGATTTCAACGCCGCCACCTAATGCTTTGCCGCGTACGGCTGCGATGAGCGGCTTATCGAAGTAGCGCTTCGTGCACGCAGCGAAGCCCCATTTTTCGCGACCCTCGGGCATTTCCCAGGCATCTTCTGCCAGTTCTTTCAGGTCAGAGCCTGCACAGAAAACGTGCCCGTTATTGGTGAGCACGCAGGCGCGTAGCTCGTCGTTCTTATCCCAATAATCGAGCGCGTCAGAGAGCTCTTTGGTCATGAGGTTGTTGATGGCGTTGCGCGCTTCTAAGCGGTTGAAAGTGATGATGAACACGCCGTTGCGTTCTTCAGTCAGGATGGTTTCGAATTCCATGGATCCCCCTTAATCTTTCCCCTTGCTCTAGTTTAGTGCATTTGTTTCTCTTGGGTCTTTCTGATCGCATGTTTTTTAATCAAGATGTGACACCTGGCAGGGTGCTCGATAAAAACCACAGCTCGTTTTCAATTCTGGTTTTCTTGGCGGGAGCTGCTCGCTTTTCGCTACTCTTTTGATGAACAGCGCTGGATGCGGGATGCTTGCAAGTTCCCGCATCGAAGCCGATCTTGTGTTCAGGAGGAACAAGCGATGCCAACATTCAAGCAGTTGATGAAGCTTGCCCAAGTGACCGTCAACGATAAGACCTCTGGCAAGCGTGCGAAAGAGATACTCGAGATCGTGCACAAGGACCAGGTTCTTCACGGCATGGATCCTCAAAAGGCCGTGCGCTTCTTGGAGGATCTGGGTCCCACTTACGTGAAGATCGGGCAGCTTGCTTCGAACCGTGCCGACATCTTGCCCAAGGATTATTGCGAGGCCTTCGCCGAGTTGCGTAGCAATGTCGATCCGCTCGACTTCGCCACCGTTATCGCGTGCATCGAGGAAGACTTCGGTCATCCCTGGAATACCGTATTCGCCTCGATCGAAGAGAAGCCGCTGGGGTCTGCCTCGATCGCACAGGTGCACAAGGCCACGCTCTTGGATGGCTCGGTAGTGGCAGTGAAGGTTCGTCGCCCAGGGATCAAGGAGGAGATGGCTGAAGACTTGACCCTGCTTCGGCACCTTTTGACGTTTGCTGAGGTAGGCACTATCGAACATAAAGAATTGGTGGGAACGCTGGAGGGTCTTTTGACCGAGCTTGAGCGCACTACCGCAAACGAACTTGATTTCACGATCGAGCTCAATAATTTGGTGCAGTTTCACCACGAGCTTGAAGGAAGCGAGGGGGTCACGTGCCCCTGTCCGTATCCTGAGTATTCTTCGGAGTCCATTCTGGTGATGGAGTATGTCTCGGGGCCAGAGATAAATGACCATGCCGCGCTCGTCGCGCAGGGCAATGACCTCGACGAGCTTGCGAACCGGTTGGCGCAGAATTACATCATGCAGGTGATCGATGCGGGATTCTTCCACGCCGATCCGCATGAAGGCAACATCATCGTGCGCGACCAAGAGATCGTTTGGATCGATCTGGGCATGACCGGCTCGCTCAATTCCTCTCAGCGGGCGTTGGTGAATCAAGCGTTCGCGGCCATTGCTGCGAAGGACCCTTACGAGCTCAAGGAGGCAGCGCTCGGTCTTACTTCTATCAAGGGGCCAGTCGATCAAGGGCGGCTATTGCAGCAGATGGCAGAATTGCTGAATTCGTATGCGAGTGCCGATCTGGAGGACATCAACATCGGCGAAGCATTCATGGATGTCATAGAGATCTTGCGGTCTCAAAACTTGGTGATCAATCCATCGTTCACCATGCTTGCGCGCGGGTTCATGACCATCGAAGGGGTGGTCGCTGATCTTTCACCTACCACGAATATCGTCGAGATCGTTTCTGATCATATCCAGAAGAAAACGCTCACGCTCGATGCGATGCTCCAGAAGATGAAGGAGGTGGGCATCCAGAGCGCCCGTTCGCTTGATGCGAGCACGAAACTGCCGACTCAGCTTTCCCATACGCTCGATATGTTGAACGAGGGGGAGATTAGCCTTGGCGCTGAGATGAACATGCCGAAGGATCTTAAATCGACTGTCTATTCGCTTACGGGCTATCTTGCCTTCGCCCTCATTTCGGCAGGGCTCTTCATCGGTTCGAGCATCATCTGCACGACGGATATGATGCCACGATTCTTAGGCGTGCCGTTGCTGGGGATAGTCGGCTATTTGAGCGCGTTCGTGTTGGGCGTTTATGTAGTTTGGCAGATGATTTACGCGCGGCACAAAACACGCAACGACGAAGACATAAAGTAAGGGCATCGATATAATCGATTCGATCGAAGCATTGGTTCGAGGGGCGCGACAGCGTCTGTGGGCATCACGAAAGACGCGCTCTTGATCGTGAATCGACCAGCTTATTCGTTGCTGGAGAAAGGCCTACGTATGCTCGATGAAATGCATATTGCCAATGTGGCACTCATTCGTGATACCCTTTTTCAACCCTCAAGTGGCATGACGGTGATAACGGGCGAAACTGGCTCGGGTAAGACCGCTTTATTGAATGCGCTCAAACTTTTGGTGGGCGAACGCGCGAATGCGGGAATGATCCGCGAAGGCGCGGCTGAACTTGCTGTTGAGGGACGTTTCTTCCTTGAGAGCGTTGAGGCTGATGAGCAAGAAGTGCCCGTTGAAGATGGCGGACCTGCCCAACAAGGGGTATCAGCTGAACACAGCGAACCTGTCGAACAAGAGATGGTTGCATCCTCTGAAGATGGCACCGTGGTTTGTCGCCGGGTGGGGCTCAATGGTCGTTCGCGGGTGACCATCGATGGGTCGCTTGCGGGCGTGAAGGATCTTGCAGCGGGGGTTGGCGCGAGCATCGATCTGTGCGGTCAACATGAGCATCAGCAATTGCTCAATGCTGCCTACCAGCGAAAGCTGTTCGATAGGTGGGGTGCTTCGAGCATCGGTCCTGCGCTCGAGCGCTATCAAGAAGCATTCGATGCGTGTGCGGCTGCGCAGGCGGAAGTCGAGCGTTTGCAGAAGTTGCGCGAAGCGGATTCTGTCGCGCTCGATCGGGCGCGCTTTACCGTCGAGCAGATCGCTGCGGTCGATCCGCAGCCTGGTGAATACGAGACATTGCTCCAAGAGCTTCCGTTCTATGAGAACGCCGAGATGCTGGCTGGCGAGACGCGATCGGCCTATCAAGCGCTCACGGCTGAAGGTGGCGTGCTCGAGAAGTTGCAGGACGCTCAGGTGTCGATCGATAAGATCGCAGGCGTTGATGGAGCGGTCGAGGCACAGCAAAAAGCCGTGCGCGAAGCGTATTTCTTGCTCGAGGATGTGGGTCATGAGCTTGCGCGCTATCAGGCGAGCATCGATTTTTCGGAAGACGAGCTCGAAGTGCGGCAAACGCGCCTTTCAGCGCTTCAGGGCATCATGCGCGGCTATGGTCCAACGATGGATGAGGTCTTCGCAACCTTCGCTGAAGCGAACCAGCTCATTGCTTCTTATGATTCGTGCGACGAGTTGCTCGCGGAAGCGAAGCGTGCGCGCGAGGAAGCTGAAGATAGGCTTGTTTCGGCGGCTGATGCGCTCGCGGCTGCTCGCGAAGAGGTGGCGCCGCGCTTTTCTGCTGCGGTCACTTCTCAGATGGCTCGTCTTGAGATGGGGAGTGCTTCTTTGGTAGTGGAGCTTCAGGATCTTGCGCGCGAAGCATGGACGCGTTGGGGAACGCAAGCGCTCGATTACCTGTTCGTTCCTGGCGCAGGGCTTTCTCCGCAAAAGCTATCAGCTATCGCCTCAGGCGGCGAGATCAGTCGTGTGATGCTGGCGCTCAAGGTGGTGCTGGGCAGTTGCGATGATGTTGATACGCTCGTTTTCGACGAGATCGATGCGGGCGTTGGAGGCAAGACCGCCCTCGCGTTGGCGGCTGTGTTGAAAGACTTAGCGCAGACGCACCAGCTCATCGTGGTCACGCATTTGCCGCAGGTTGCGGTAGTGGGAGACGCCCATTATCTTGTCGAAAAGCATGAAGCGCCCGAGCTTACCACTGATATCCGAGTGCTGTCTGCTGAAGAGCGTGTTGCGGAAGTTGCCCGCATGCTTTCCGGGCGCCTAGACGAAACCTCGCTTGCCCATGCAAAAGAGCTGCTCGCATCTGCTCATTAATACGATAGAGGTTTGTTATGCAACAAGAGTTGATCATCGGATGCCACCTGTCTTCAGGAAAAGGCTATGAGGCGATGGCGAAGAGCGCGCAGAGCATCGATGCAAAAACATTCGCCTTCTTCACGCGCAACCCGCGTGGCGGGGCGGCTAAAGCGATCGATCCTGAGGATATCAAGCGTTTCGAAGAGGCTTGCAAAGAGGCAGGCATCGATAAGATCGTTGCGCATGGCTCCTACACGATCAACCCGTGTTCAGCGAAGGAATCAGTGCGCGAATTCGCCCTTCAGGCACTCGTGGATGATCTTGCGCGTATGGAGTACACGCCGAACCAGCTCTTCAACATGCATCCTGGTTCGCATACGGGGCAGGGGAGCGACGTCGGGATCGAGCAGATTGCTGAAACTCTGAATCAAGTAATCACGCCCGATCAGACCACCACGCTCCTTCTTGAGACGATGGCGGGCAAAGGATCGGAGGTGGGATCGACCTTCGAAGAGATAGCAGCGATCCGCGCGCGCATGGACTGTCCTGAAAAGGTTGGCGTTTGCCTCGACACGTGCCACGTATGGGATGCAGGGTACGACATCAAGGATGACTTGGACGGCGTGCTCGACAAATTCGATCGCGTGATCGGTCTCGAGCATCTGAAGGCGCTCCATATCAACGATTCGCTGAATACGTGCGGTGCACATAGGGATCGGCATGCGCGCATCGGAGAAGGTCAGATCGGTGCAGAGGCGCTCGTGCGCGTACTCGAACATCCTGCTTTGCAGGGGCTACCGGCCATTCTCGAAACGCCGAACGAGCTTCCTGGCTATGCCAAGGAGATCGCCTTCTTCCGCGAAGCTGTTGGCCAGTAAGAGCGGAGTCAAAAACGAGACAAAACAAAAGCGGGGCAAAATTCAGGTCGCGTTGATGCGAAGAGGTCTCTTTTGCGCGCGCACGCAGGCGGGACAGCGCGCGCTCGCTTGTTCTGCGGTTGATTCTGCAGGTTTCCTGATTGTTGCTTGCGTATCGCGGATTGATTGTTTACGATGAAAGCGTCTTTTATATCCCCCTCATTTTGCATATCGCGCAGCCTTCGTGCTCGCATACTGCCAATAGGTGTACCAGTCTAAGGAGGACATGGTGAAATTCTTTTTGGATACCGCTGATCTTAAGGAAATCGAGGAGGCGAACAGCTGGGGCGCGATCGCGGGCGTTACCACCAACCCCACGCTCTATTCGCGCGTCGGTGGCAAGCTTTCCGATTTCCACGAGCATATCAAAGCTATTTGCGACATCGTGCAAGGCCCCGTTTCGGCTGAGTCGGTCGCGATGACGCGCGACGAGATCTTCGCTGATGGCAAGAAGCTCCACGCGATCGATCCAGAGCATGTGGTCGTGAAGGTTCCGACCATGATCGAAGGCCTGGCTGCAACGAAGATGCTCGCAGCTGAAGGCATTCCGGTGAACATGACGCTGTGCTTCACGGTGCCGCAGGCGATTCTTGCTGCACGCAGTGGTGCGCGCTATATCTCGCCGTTCGTTGGTCGCTTCGACGATATTTCCGAAGATGGCATTCCGCAACTGGTGAATGTGGTCGAGGCCATGGCGAACTATGATTTTGGCCATGAATGCGAAGTCATCGCTGCATCGATCCGCAGCGCGAACCATGTTACCCAGGCAGCGCTCATGGGTGCTGACATCGCTACCGTGCCCTTCGGTGTTCTGAAGAAGTGCATCGAGCATCCTCTTACCGAGCGTGGTCTCGTTTCCTTCCTGAACGACTGGGAGAAAGTAGCTAACGCATGAGTGAAGACGTGCTCGAGCAAAGCTCGGAAGCTATGACCGAAGAAAAACCGAAGGCAAAGCGCGGTCGTCCTCGTAAAACGGACGCGGAAAAAGCGGCAGCAGATACCGCTAAAGCTAGTGAAAAAGCGAGCGAGGCTCCTAAACGCAAGCGTGGTCGTCCGCGCAAGAATCCGCTTCCCGAAGAGGCGGCTGCACCCGCAGCGGAGGCAAAACCTGAAGCAGGCGCTCCGAGCGCGGAGGCATCTGGCGATCATGAAGCATTTGCCAAGCCGTCAGGCGAGCGTTCGTTCGATCGTGGCGAGCGCAACAGCAATGCTAACAACAGCAATGCTAACAACCGTCGCAATAATCAGAAGAACAATCAGAAGAACCAGGGCAAGCAGAACAATAACAACCATCGTCGCCAGCGCCGCCAGCATGGCAATAACTACCATCGCGAGCCGGTCGTCCCGCAGACCACGCGTGAGGATCTTGAGAAACTCAAGGTCGCTGAACTCCGCGAAAAGGCCGATGAGCTGGGCGTCGATCACAAGGGCCTCAAGAAGGCCGAGCTTGTCGACGCGGTGCTCGATGCGAGCGTGAAGGCCGAAGGCTTCGTCGAGACCGCAGGCGTGCTCGATATCCTTTCCGATGGGTATGGCTTCTTGCGCACAGGTGGTTATCTGCCTGGGGAGAACGATGTGTACGTGGGTCTGTCGATGATCCGTCGCAACGGCCTGCGCAAGGGCGATTACATCAAAGGAACGGTTCGCCCCGCACGTCCGAACGAAAAGTACGCGGCGCTGCAAGAGATCGAAAGCGTTAACGGCACGCCTATCGCAGAGCTGGGCAAACGCGTGAAGTTTTCCGACCTCACTCCGGTATTCCCTGATGAACGCCTGGTCATGGAGCATGGCAAGAACACGCTCACTGCACGCGTGATCGACTTGTGCTCACCGATCGGCAAGGGTCAGCGTGGCCTCATCGTTTCGCCGCCGAAGGCTGGCAAGACCACCATCTTGAAAGACATTGCTGCTTCCATCACGGCGAACAACCCTGAAGTTCACCTTATGTGCTTGCTCGTCGATGAGCGTCCTGAAGAGGTTACCGACATGCAGCGTTCGATCCGTGGTGAGGTGATCGCTTCCACGTTCGATATGCCGAGCGAGAATCACATCGCCGTTTCTGAAATGGTCATCGAGCGCGCGAAGCGCATGGTCGAGGAGGGCAAGGATGTGGTCATCCTGCTCGATTCGCTCACGCGTCTCGCGCGTGCGTACAATCTGGCACAACCTGCATCGGGTCGCATCCTTTCCGGTGGTGTCGATTCGACGGCGCTCTATCCACCCAAGAAATTCTTGGGTGCAGCACGTAACATCGAAGGTGGCGGTAGCCTTACCATCCTGGCTTCTGCGCTGGTCGATACGGGCTCGAAGATGGACGAGGTCATCTTCGAGGAGTTCAAGGGCACCGGCAATATGGAAGTGAAGCTCGATCGCGCACTGGCGGATCGTCGCATCTTCCCGGCTATCGACCTGGTCGCTTCTGGCACGCGTCGCGAAGACCTGCTGCTCGATCAGCAAGAAGCGCCGCTCATCTGGGCTGTTCGCAGGGTCCTTGCGAGCCGCAACAGTACGGAGAATGCGATGAACTCGCTTCTGAAGAGCCTGCAACAAACCAATACCAATCAAGAATTCTTGATCCGTGCCGCTAAGAAGTGGCAAGGTCGTCAACTGGAAGATGTCGAACTCTAAGCCTGTGCGCTCAGAGTGCGAAAGGGAATTCAATGTCTGAAAACTCAGCTACCCCTGAAACAGCTTCACCCACGCCTCCTCCTCCGGCAGGCCAGCCTTATGGCGCGAATCAACCGTATGTCGCAAAACGCGTGAAGAAACGAAAAGGGGTGCGCGTTTGGGTCGTCGTGCTCCTGGTGATCTTGGGCATCCTTGTTGGCACGCTCGTAGGGAACAACGTCCGCACCAATCCGTATCTCACGTTCCAGGATTCCATCGGCGTGATCGACCTTGATGGCACGATCGGCCAGGATGATGGCGCGAATACGCCCGAAGGGCTCCTTGCTCAGCTGCAAAGCGCCGCAAACGATCCGTCCATCAAAGCGGTCGTGCTTCGCGTGAATTCAGGCGGAGGTGCCGCGGCAGCTGGTGAAGAGATGGCGCAGTACGTGAAGGATTTTTCGAAGCCGATCGTGGTCTCGACCGCTTCGGGCAATGCTTCGGCGGCTTATCTCATTTCCTCACAGGCCGACTATATCTATGCCAATGAAGCCTCGAGCATCGGTTCGATCGGCACGGTCATCCAGGTTACCGATTACTCGAAGTTGCTCGACTTGCTCGGTATCGATGTGCGCACCATCACCTCAGCAGATAGCAAAGATGCTTCGTATGGGAATCGTCCGCTCACTGATGAAGAGGTGAAATACTTCCAAGCTCAGGTCGATCAGATCAACAAGAGCTTCATCGAATCGGTCGCTGAAGGTCGTGGCATGGAAGTTTCTGCTGTTCAGAAGCTTGCTACCGGCATGGCGTTCACGGGTGCCGATGGTGTGGAGAACGGGCTTATCGATGAGATCGGCACGTACAAAGATGCGTGCAATAAAGCCGCTTCTCTTTCTGGCGTAAGCTCATACAGCATCAAGTATCTCGGCACGAACGACTTGGGGCTTGTCGATGTCCTTTCGCTGCTTTTAACAGCAGAGGAGAAACAACCGCAGGAATCAACGAACACGATCTTAGAAGGAGCTTCCACCAATGGACAGCTATCCTAGTCGCAATATCGTTTGGCCGCGTCGTGCGGTCGTGACCGCTGGCATGCCCTACGGCAATAAGCCGCTTCACTTCGGGCATGTTGGTGGCGTATTCGTGCCCGCTGACTGCTTCGCACGTTTCCTGCGCGATAGGATCGGGCCCGAGAACGTGTGCTTCGTTTCGGGAACCGATTGCTATGGTTCGCCGATCGAAGAGGGCTATCGCAAGGAAGTGGAAGCGGGAACGTTTTCCGGCACGATCAAGGAATACGTGAAGCGCAATCACGACCTTCAGGCTGAAACGCTCAAGCGCTACGACATCAGCCTCGATATCTACGAGGGCAGCGGGTTAGGGCATGCCGGGGAAGTGCAGCACACCATATCCGAGGCCTATGTGAAACGCCTCTACGATCACGGCTTCCTTCATCTTGAGAGCACCCAGCAGTTCTACGACACCAAAGAAGATATGTTCTTGAATGGTCGCCAGGTGGTGGGGCATTGCCCTGTTCAAGGGTGCAAGAGCGAAAAAGCATATGCTGATGAATGCGATCTGGGTCATCAGTACGATCCTGCTGATCTGATCAATCCTATTTCGTCGGTTTCGGGCACGGTGCCTGAGATGCGCACGGTGAACAACTGGTATTTCGATCTGCCGAGCCTTGCTTACATCGTGAAAGATTATGTCGAAGCGGCTGAACAGGACGAACAGGTTCGCCCGCTCGTTCCTAAGACCATCAAGGAATTCCTCGTTCCGCCCATCATCTATATAAAGGTGGAGCTCTACGATGCTTATACGCAGATCGTCGATAAGCTTCCTGCGCACGAATACCACGATGCAGCTAAGGGCAAGCAGAGCTTCGAGCTCGAGTTCGCCTCAGTGGCTGATCGCGATCAGGCGCGTGGCGTGCTCACCGAAGCGAACATTCGCTTTCGAACCGGTAAGGCGCTCGTGCCGTTCCGTATCTCGGGCAATGCTTCGTGGGGCATTCCGTGCCCAGAGATCGATGGCGTGAGCGGTCTTACGATCTGGTGCTGGCCGGAAAGTCTCTGGGCGCCGCTTTCCTTCACCATGGCGCGCAACGACGAACAAGGGTTATCACGCGCGCTCTGGCGTAAGTTCTGGTGCAGCAAGAATGCTCATGTCTACCAATTCATCGGGCAGGATAACCTGTATTTCTATGGCGTTGCCCAGCCCGCGCTCTTCGCTGCGCTCCAGGAAGAAAAGCCCGTGGTGGAAGATGCGCCCGATGGGGAATTGCAGCAGACCAAGCTCATCGCGAACCACCATATCCTCTTCGGCGATAAGAAAGCCTCTTCGTCTTCGGTGGTGAAGCCACCGACGGCAGACGAGTTGCTCGAGTATTATACGGTCGAACAGCTGCGCGCGCATTTCTTGGCGCTTGCGCTCGATCAGAAATCGGTCGGTTTCAAGCCGAAGGTCTTCGAGCAAGATAGCGCCAAGCGCGACGATCCGCGTGTAGCCGACCCTGTGCTCAAGGAAGGAGCGCTGCTCACTAAGGTATTCAACCGTCTTGCGCGCAGCTGCTTCTACGAGGCGCAGAAGAACTTCGAAGGCTACATGCCGCTCGGCCGGGTGAGCAAAGAGGTGCTCAAGAAGGTGTACAACGTGATGTGCGCCTATGAGGAGACTATGTATAAGGTCGAGCTTCATTCGATCATGTCGCAGATGGACGAATTCATCCGCTATGCCAACAAGTACTGGTCGAGCCACATCAAAGAGGCCGATCAAGAGGGAAGCGAGGAGCTGCGCCGTCAGACGCTGGTCGATGCTGCGGAAGCCGCAGTTCATGGCATCGATGATGTCGCGCGTGGTGTTCTGCACGGTGTTGCGGGTGTCGCACGCCTGCGTCGCCATGTCATAGCGTACCTGGGCGATTGCAGCGCGGTTTTCGCAGCAGCACTCCTGTGCCTGCATCGCCATGTTGTTCAGCTGCTGCATAAGCGCGGCCTGCTGGTTGCAGCGGGAAAGCTCGGCCTGAGCAAAGCCGCTTGCCATCGCCATGTTGGTGCCGTTGACAAGCTGCGCCTGCTGGTAAAATCCGTCGCAAAGTCCCTGATTTACACTGTCGATCTTGCGCTCGATGTTGGAGAAGTCAGAGGCCAGCACATAGCCGTCTACAACGCCGCCGGAATTTCTGCCGTTGTTGCCGAATCCGTTTCCATTTCCGCCCCAGCCGCAGAAAATGGCAAGGAACAGGATGATGATCCACCAGCCATTATCACCGCCGAAGCCGCCCCAGCCGCCACCTGTCATGCCGGTAGGCGCGACGGGCATTGTCATGGTCGGGGAGCCGTCATTCAAACTCATATTTTTCATTCCTTTCGTAGATTCAAAAGATTTATCTCAATCGTGGCCACGATTTTGATCGTTCAACTGTTCGGAATTCCCGAACTATTGCAGCAGCTGCCGGAATTGCCCCGCCACCTGCTGTAGCTGATTCAACTGCTGCTGCGAGATTTTCCCGCTTTGCACAAGCTTTTCGATCTCTGCTTTTGGGTCACCCTGAAAGCTGTTCTGGAATTGCCGGAACTGCTGTATCATGTTTTGGAACTGCCCCATCCGGCCTGGCATCTGTCCGCCGCCGAGGGCCTGAAACAGGGGATTAGCCATCGCTTTCAGCCTCCTTTGTCTTTCTCGCCGGTCTGGCGCTGGGGGCCGTCAGCTTGGCTACCAGCTCGTCAAACTCCTTGCGCGTCACGTATTCCTCACTCATGTCCCTTCGCGGCGCTGCGGGCGTTATAACGGCCTGTGCGCGCTCTACGAGATCGTAGGTTGTCATGGCCGGTTTCCCGCTCGCGTCGGCCTTTTTCACGTACACGACAGGCGCATTCATATCCCACAATGTAACGGCGTTGTTAGGCGCGACAATGAAGTCGTTCGCCGCCTGCTCGTTCGGAACCCAGATGATCGACTGGTTCTGCGGCTGCTGTGGCTGCGGCTGATAAGCTGGCATCTGCGGCGCAGGCTGATACTGCGGACGCATCTGCATTTGCGGCTCCTGCATCGGCGGCATGGGCGGCTGATTGTAAATCGGCTGCTGATACACATACGGCTGTTGTCCAAACATCATGCTTCCTCCTTTGCCCAGTAAAACAGCGGGATCTCGTTGCCGCTGTCCCACGTATCAAAATAGCTTCCGTCCTCCGCGCAGACCACATGGCTTGATAGAGCCAGCACGTACACGCCGCGCGGATGATCTGCGCAGAAATCCGCGACGGTATAGCAGTCCGGGCACGTGTTCGGGATTACGTTCCGGGTAAAGCCCTGCTGCCGGAGGTAAGCGCTCCATACGCTGTTTGCGCTCGGCAGATCTCCCATGATGAGTCCTTGCAGGCACAATCCGATATACACCTCGTCCCAGCTCTTCCCGGTCGCCTTTGCGATAGCCCGGACGGTGCAGTCCCCGACCTTCTGCCCGGCGGGATTTGGATTAAAATAAGAAAAGCCCATACCGAACACTCCTTTGTGTGTCCAGTATGGGCTTTTTTACGGCTTCTTGTGCCTCAGTTGTGTATCAATTTGGTTCAAAATTTAAGCCCGTGGTTATTCCACGGGCTTAGTTTTTGTTATCGTTCGTTCACAGCCAGAATCTCTGCCGCCATCGCGGCCACATACGGCGGGCATCCCCGCCGCCCAGCGCACCAGTCCTGCACGGTGCGCAGCGGGATTCCAAAATACTGCGCGAAGCCCGTCTGCGTCAGGCCGTGCTGCTTAATCAGCTCCGGGATCGTGCAGTGCGTGCCGTCCCAGATCCCGCCGAGCAGCGCCAGCCGCTCCGCCGGAATCTCTTCGTCTTCGGCGTCGCCCCAGACGCTCGATAGCGCCATATCGGAAATGTATGCTTCGCGGTCGGCGTATGCGTCGGTTTCGGTGTAGAGGGCGAAACGAATAAAGGGTGTGAGTTTCATCGGGATTCCTCCTTGCTTTTCTTTGCGGACTTCTTCTTTTCCAGGTACTCTTCTTTGTTTTCTGCATACCACTGCTGCCACCGCTCTTTGTATTGCTCGGTATGCTCCTGATAATGCAGCGCAGTAAGCTGCCGGGCTCGGATACGCAGGCATTCCTCCGAGCAGCATTTGTCACGCGCCCCATCCAGCGGGAACGGCTTGCCGCACACAATGCAGTTCGCTGTTGCGATGGCTCTGGAATCAGTACGGGCCCTTCTCTGCTCCGCACCGCCGTTGTAAAAGCGTTCGAGGCAGTATTCGTTCGTGCGCTTTTTGGCGCAGTCCGGGCAGTAACGCTGCAAACCGCCCTCTACAGTGTATTCGGCTCCGCAGCGCTCGCAGATATCCTTTGAGCCGATGGGGCGGGTTTTGCCCGCCGCCTTTCGCTTCCTGCATTCTGCGCGGGCAATCCGTTTTCGCGCTTCGCTGCAATCCGGGCAGTAAAATGAGCGCGTACCATATGTTTCATAGCTCTTCCCGCAATCCGCGCAAACCTTTGTGCGAAGGGCTCTCACTGGAGTCCTTCGGCACTTTTGGCATCTTGTATCGCGCGAGAATCCTTCGAAGTGCGCACCGCACTGAGAACAGATGCGATCCATCGATCAGAAGCAGTACGCGCTGATGGGCTGACCGTCGATGCGGACGGTGGCGAGTGTATCGTCGCTGAAATCGGGATAGTCAGCGTCTTCAATGCTGTCTGCAAGTTCGTCCAGTGTGTAGCCAAAGTACACGCAGAATGCATCGCCCAGGCAGGCATCCATATCGCGGCAGAGGATCGCGGACTGTTCTTCCGTGTCACCAGCCTCGGTGGCAATGGCAGTGCAAGCAATGAGTTCGTAACGGTTGTTGATGATCTTGGTTTCCATGATGTACCTCTTTCCGGCTTTCGCCTTGTTTTATCTTATGGCCTTATTATACACGCAATGCGTGTAAATGTCAAGAGGAAAATGAAAATTTTCTTAAAAATAAGCGCCGATTTCTCGGCGCTTATCTCAGTTATACAGTTTGCTGGATGTCCGCTGCATCTCCCGCATGATCTCCGGCAGGCGGCGCTGGACCGTGGCGCGGCCCAGGAACATCTCTGTCGCAACGTCGACCTGCGGGAGCTTGTCGACAAAATAGAGCTGCGCGATCTTCTCATTTTCCCGGCCAAGATTGGCCTGATAGATCACGGCCTCCATATCCTTGCGGGTCAGCCTGCCCAGCTCTGGCGGCAGCTTGGCCCGCGCCTGCGGCGACATAGGCTTTGCCCCCTTACTTTTCCTTGTGCGTCAATACGGCGATATTGCCCTTGTTGCTCACTTCGAGATCCAGCGCGGCGGCGATATCGCGGACTTTTACGTAGTTTGTGCCGTTCTTCAGAATGCGCTCGACGGTGACTTCCTTTCCGTCGACGATGATCTTGCTCTTTTCTACCATTTCGGTTTCCTCCTCTGCATTTTTTCCATCTTCGAGGGCCATCACGGTATGGCCCTCGCTTACCAGTACGTCCCCGCGCAGGAGATTCGCGTCCGTCGTCAGATACTTGCTGCCGGTCAGCAATTCAAAATCGCCCGTTGCGGGCCAATCGTGCAGCATACAGTAGGTGGTGCAGCTGTTGCCCTGCCGACGGTAGAGCGCTTCTACCGACGCGCAGCCTGCGGCCACGGCGCAGAGCATCATGAGCGCGGAGCAGTCCGTCTCCACTGGCTTTGTGATCCTGCTCACGTCCCAGCCGACGGCTCTGGCTGCCTCATACGCCGTGTTCCTGTTGTCCATGTCGTAGCCGATGTTCCGGTTCTTAATGGCCGCCTCGCACGTCTGCGCGGCCCGCTCGGCCTTTTTGCGGCTCTTGTAGCGCAAGATGCCGAGCCAGCGGCCATTGTACCAGTTGGAGATATTCAGCTCCCGCCCGGTCTGATTGCCGGGCTGCTGATTGCGGCCGCCCGTCTCGCCGAGACTGGCCTGCCCGATCTTGATGCTCATTTCTGCGCATCCTCCTTCGTGGCGTTGTCAATCGCGTCCTGCGCTTTCTGGCTCTGTGTGCCAAAGTAAAACGCGATCACGACGGTATACACCATCATAAAGTCCTGCGAGATTTTCCCGGCGACTGCCATGTACGCAAATACCGCCGTCAGCACCAGTGTGACGATAGATTTGACGCTCAGCAGATTGCCGAGCCGCTTCTTGATGTTTTCCATATGTATGCTCCTTTCAGTCCTTTGTTTCGCTTTCGCTTCTCGTCGCAACCGCGTCAGAGATTGCGAGGTTCGCACGAAGCATTGTATCTTCCAACTTTGTCAGGGCGATACTTCTATTCCTTCCCGCCGGGAGCTGCATGATGAGCGCTTCCGCTTCTTCAAGCTTCCCCCGAATGCTTTCCGACAGGTGTTTATCCATCGGTTCAAAATTCACTCGCTTATACATATTGTGTACCCCTTTCGTTATTCTACCGGATCATTCTTTTTTGCAAAAACCCGCTTGAAAGCAAGCAGGCCAAGCTCTGTGATGGTTGCCCAACCTGTAAATCCGAGCACGTCGGACAGGTCTACCGACGCGCCGAGCTCCGGGCTGCGGATGACTGCAATTAGGACGGCGACGGTTTTCAGAGCGCAGGCCCAGACAATTACCGTCGTGATGAGCTGGAGCAGATACAACACAATGGTTCGCGCCATTTCGCCCTTGCTCCACTTGCCTTTTACCCGCATATCTGCCTCCCAATTTATTGCGCACTGCTATGCCCGCATTGCGCCTCCAGCTGGTGCAAAAACTTTTTTACGTCGCCGTTCCCGCCCATCTTTTTATACTTCTCTCCGGCGATCAGGCGCTCGGCCATTGGCATTTCCTCGCTCATGATCGTGAGGCGGAGGATAGCCAAATACTGCTCGTCCTGATGCTCCTGCATTTTCCCGAGCTTTTTATCGATCTCGGCGAGGTGCGTATCCTGCGATGTGGCCTTTCCGCGCTTTTTCTGTATCGCGCTGACGATGGCATTGACTACCGCCGTCAGCGCGGACGAGCCGAGCACGGCGCAGACGAGGGTGACGATGATGGTTTTGGTGTCCATTTTTCTGTACCTTTCTCTTTTATTTGCCGGGCTAATCGTCCGCCATTTTGATGTAGGTGGTGGTATCGCTGGAATAGCTGATCGTCGGCAGCGTCGTGCCGCCGAGGGCTGCGTAGAGGGCCGGGTATGCAGTCTGGTCGAATGTTGAGCCATCGCACGCGTGCCACGGGGCGGAGAGGACGCGGACGGTTGTCAGAATATCTCCGACCTCCTTTGCCTCTGTGATCTTGCCAAATGCATCATTCACAGTTGGATTCGCAGGTTTCCCGCTCGCGGGCCATATAACGGCTTCCGCTTCGGCCGACAGTAGCGTTTCTCTGTTGAGCGGCGTCCCGGCTTCCAGCGGCTCGTCTTCCGGGCGGAGCCATGCATACCGCAGCAGATTCCCGCCCGCGTCATACGCCCCGTATCGGACAGCGCCGTTTGCAAGGTTGTTTGTTCCGATCCTGTCCCGCATTGCTTATTCCTCCAGTGCCTTGATATAGGCGTGGCTGCGGCTATCAGCTACAATCGTCGGTACCGGTTTCGCCAAGTCTCCATAATTACATATGGATATCGCTCCAGCAGCTGGCGGATTCGCTGCCAAAGCAGCAGGCGATAGTGCGCCGCTGAAAATACCGGCAGTCTTGTATATTTGATCTTCCGGGTCTGAAGCGCTGCAAATATATCGAGTGCTTCCGCCGTCTAGGCGGGCCGTAAATAGCAGGAACCCAGACACAAACTCGAACCCGTATGTGAGATCTATGTAGTCTGCTGAGTTTGCGGAGATTACTTCGGCCCCACTATGCCAAGTCGTACTATTATCGATTGTGTAAGCGTACTTTAGCCCCCCATCCTGATATATCGCAATTATTGTATTTGTGGCCGCGCAGATGTACTTGTGTATTGCCCTCTTTTGTATGCTGCTCGGAATAACTGCGTTTGGAATTGTCCCTATTAGATATTCCGCGCTATTTCCTCCCAATTCTTCTGCCGAATAAATATTTCTGTCATCCGTCCAGCAAAAATGCCCTGTGCTTTCGTCGTAGCTTGCTGCGTCTACGTAGTAAATTCTGCTCCAGTTGAATGTGCCAGTATCTTTAAACGCATCCGCGTAAACACCGCCATTGGCAGTTTCGTACGTGTATCTTACGCAATACACATTGCCGTAGCTTGAGACGTATAATTCCAACTTGGAGCACCTAGAGGAGCCGTTGCTCCATATCCATCCTCCTTCTGTCACGGTTTGCAAATCTTCTGAAATTGTGTAGTATATGCAGTAGTTGTTTGTTGAAGAAGTTTCGCGTACGATAGCCATGCAATAAACGTTTTTCAGTTCATGATAGCATATTGCAACACCGCCAATATATTCGTTGCTTCCAAGTTCGTGGTTGAACGGATAGTCCGCCCATGTGTCTGCATCATCCGATACATACATATGCATTTTTGCATTCGAGCTATCGTAAGCAAAGGCGAACCATTTCCCGTTTGTGTACTTTATCCTAGACGTATCTCTATCGACACCTGTTATGCTTTTGCTTGTCCACGGGGCCGGAGACGCCGCAGGCCGTAAAATGTCGAATAGTTTTGGATACGTAGACTTTGTGATGGCCTGCCCATTGCAGAGCAGCCATGCGTCGGACGGCTTTGCGCGGACCGACATGAGGATATCACCCACTTTCGACGTGCCTTTCTGCAACTCGACAAGCGCGTCGTTGACGGTCGGGTCTTCCGGCCTCGTGGTTGCTTTCGGCCAGATCTTCGCGGCGGTTGCATCGGATAGCAGATTTGCCTTGTTAAGGGGCGTTCCCTCGACGGTGGGCGCGTCCTCGCGCTTGAGGTATTCGTAGTGGTTGAGCGTGCCGTCGGCGTTATAGACGCCGTAGCGGATCGCACCGTTGGCGAGAATTTTTGTGGGTTGTCGATCTGTCATGTCAGAAGTCCTCCTGCGGCGCACTCCGCCGCGCCGGTGTGGCGAAAAGATTTTGCAACGTTGACGATTAAGTCCTCGCAGAGTTTCAGGATGCGCTCGATGTTGTTTGCATCGGTGTAGGTCAGGCGGCCCAGCTCCGGCGCGTCCGGCGTCCCGGCAGGATACGCAAGTGCGTCGCGAATGTCCTGTATCTGCCGCCGGTATTCCGCCGCCTGTGAGGCCGTTATAATGTCCGTGACGGCCCAATCGGTTTTTGCCGTCCATGCAATGCTCCTGCCGCAAATCGAGCTGAGGCGGCCCGCCAGATAGTTCAGGGCTGTTCCCACGCGATTCATGTCGCTTGCGTTATACGCGCCCTTCATCCCGGCCAGCCATTCCGCCCGCTCGTCGGAAGTCATGGCGGCAAAGCCCTTCGCCGCCAGCTTCCGCACCCGCTCCACATCCGCCTGCGTCCGATTGGTGATGAGGGTATCGATAATCGTGCTCATACACCCACTCCTTTTGTGATTGCGTAAAGGCCCCCATCGAACGTCAGTGCGAGGCCCGTCTGCACCGCGCTCTCATTCTGTCCGAATGCGTCCGAAATTTTGATCGTGTCGCCGGTTTCGAGCGCCGGGTTGCACCGGTTTTTTACGCTGTAGATTTTGCGGCGGTTATACTGTGCCAGCAGCCATGCGGCAACGCTTTGATAGTTTGCTGGGGCCACGCACGGATTGTTGATGCTCTTGATGTTTTTTCCGCTCCCGGCTGTTACCGTTTCGTCGACGCTATCCGAGTAATCGCTCTTGATGTGCAGCTCCACGCAGTCAACTGCTTCTGCGATGCTCACGCCGTCGTAATCATACAGTTCATCCGGTGTTATGGACCCGCGCACAGTGCCGGAAGACAGCTCCGCAATATGCAGATCCCCGGCTCGATCAAACCACACGGAACACATGGCCGCCTGCGCCAGCAGCCGGATCGCTTCCCGGCGCGTTGTTTTTCTGGGAATTGCGGGAACAACTGTTCTTTCTGCCACATTGCCGCCATAGATTACCGTGATATCATAGCCGGTCAGGACGGCGGCGACCGCCGCTTGCAGTTCGCACGCGGTAGCGCTCCCTGATTCATATGTCGCCCGTTCGAGCGCCGCAGCCATATCGTTGCCCACCAGCTGCGCCGTTACGCCGGAATTTGTTGCGGTTACCGAGGTGAAGAAAAATTCCCCGACGTCTACGCTTTCGCCGTTTATGATGCACTTTGCAAGGAGCTTTTGCCCCTCCTGAATCACCGCAAAAATTCCATCCGGATTGAGGATGTTGTATCTGTGATCAGCGTTATCGAATGTAAAGGATATCTGCCTCGACGGGAAAGCATCGCAGGAAACGGACGCTTCCTCCACGATCTGTACATTTGCCATGCTATCGTTTTCATATGTTTCTGTCAGGCCGAAATCGATCTGCCGTAGCCTTGCCCGTGTTTTCGGCAAGTACGTCTTATCGAACTGAAGCGTCAGCCTTGTGTAATTTGCCGCTGGCAGGCTGATGTTCTGCCGAACCTGTGTGATCGCTTTTGTTGCGGCTGCAATCACGGCGTTATCGCTCCCGTATGCGGTTAGTGTGATCTGGGCCGGATGCTGCTGTATTTTATCGTCGAACAGCAGCGACCAGCCAACGGTCGACACCGGCGCGGAGAACTCAAAGGTAAGGGTACTGTCCATCTCCGCATTTTCGTCCGAAACTTCCCTGCTCCACCAGCCTGTTTGCTGCCCTTCAAATCCGTCATTTGGGATATCAATTGTGCCATCCAGCATCCATCGATTCAGCTCCAGCCCGGCAAACTTCCCGGATATGGTTTCGTTTTCGCTGATTGTCTCGCTTGCTCTGGTCCCCGGCGCGGAATCCGATGCTGAAACCGTTCCGTTCTTTTTTGCGGACGGATCGACGAGGTAAAACCGGACGAGCATTCCGATATCCCGGACGGTGGAAAACGGTGTAAATCCACTTGATACCTTTTGCATCAGTCCACCCCTTGCTGCGTTGCGGTGATGGTCACGCCGCACCATTGGGAAACCCCGTCCTCATCGTAAATAATGGCCTTGTATTCCGGCTGACTAAACAGAAAATCCCGTGTTTTATCGCCGTCAACATCAGGGTACGTCACGCTCAGGACGTGCTTTGCGTTGATCATGCTCCGCAGCATCCTGAGATCCGTGACAGATAGCCATCCAGTCGGGATCTTCAATTCGTTTTTTATGCCGATGATATCCATAACCGTCTTCCCGGACGCCATTGTCGCAGTTGCGCCGACGTCCTGCGGCTGAATCGTAAACACGAGATCGCGCATAAGTGTGACTGTGTTTGTGCCGTCCGTAATTTTGATCCTACGCAAGCGATACACCCTTTGTACGATCTCGCCCCGCAGCGGATCGAATATTGCTCTTGCTATCGTCTGCCCATCGAGCACAAGGTTGATCTGCATCGGCGTACCGGACTGGTTGTTGGCCAACAGGCCGTTTACGACGCCGACGGAGGACTTTGCCGCGCCGGATACGGAGAAGGACGTTGTGCCGAAAGTCATCTGATCCTCGATATCCTTCCGAACGCCGGTCATTTCGCGGCTGAATCCCTGCCCAAGTCCTTCTGCCATGTAGCCGCCGATTCCGGCGAAGACTTTAGACGGGGACGCAATACCGAGGATGCTCTTGACACCGCTCACAAGGCCATTGACCATATCGCTTACCGTCCGCTTTAGGCTCTCCCACATATGCAGGAATCCGTTTTTGATACCGTCAACGATATTCGTTCCGATGCTGCCCCAATCGTAGTCGAGGAACGTATCTACAATCGATTTGATTATCGTTGGGATCGACATGACAAGATCCGGGATTGCGCTAATAAGGCCCTCAATAAGCGCCATAATGATTTGCGGGCCGGACATGATGATTTGCGGAAGATTGTTAAGAATCCCCTGTACAATCCCGATAATAAGCTTTGGCGCAGTCTCAGTAAGCTGCGGAATGGATTTAATCAGGCCATCGATCAGCGATTTAACAAGTTTTGCGCCGGATTCGATGATTTTTGGGAAGTTTTCAGTAAGCGCGGTGATGAGATTTGTGATAATCTTGGGAGCCACCTCAAGCAGCCTTGGGACGGCATCAATGATCCCGTCCGCCAGAGCGAGGATGATCTCAAGCGCCGCATCTACCAAATTCCCGAGATTGCCAGGGTCGGTCAGCGTTTCGGCGATTTTGATGATTGCTTCTGTTGCCGCCGGGATCAATTCCGGAAGCGTCTCCGTAATGCCTTGTACCAGAGAGATAATAACATCTATACCGGTTTGAATGATTTCCGGCAGAAGCTCGACTATGGCCGGAACGAGAATCCCAATTGCCGTCGGCGCGATATCGCCCAGAACGGTAAGGATCTCCGGGAGCGCGGACATAAGCCCAGTAACCAGATTTGATGCGCCCTCGATAAGCGAGGGCAGGGTGGATCCGAGTATGCCCGGAAGCTGCGTGCTTACGGTTACCATCAGCGTAGTAATCGCCTCCACAATGCGCGGCAAAAGCTCCTGAATGCGCGGGATCAGGTTATTGCCCGCAACGACAATGGAATCCGTGAAGTTGCCCACGAGAGTTCCGAGATTCTGATCCGGGTCGGCGAGGCCGGTCACGAGGTTCTTCCATGCGGCTTTTACCATACCGAACGAGCCTTGAATTGTGGACGCGGCTTCTTTTGCGGTCGTGCCGGTGATGCCCATTTCGGTCTGCACGACATGGATTGCATCTACGATATCCGCATAGCTGGAAATATCGTATTTGATACCGGAAATTTTCTCCGCATCTTCAAGGAGGCGCTGCATTTCGGCCTGCGTGCCGCCGTAGCCGAGCTTGAGGTTATCAAGCATCGTATAGTTTGCTTTTGCGAAGCCCTGATATGCATTTTGGATTAAAGTCATGTCCGATCCCATTTTGTTGGCATTATCGGACATATCAGTCAGCGCCAAATTTGCTTTTTCTGCCGCTGCACTGGTATCCCCATCGAGAGACTGCAGCAGGGATGCAGAAAAGCTTGTCACCGTCTCCATGTACTCATTCGCAGACAGCCCAGCGGTTTTGTACGCGTTGTTTGCGTACTCCATGACTTTATCTTGGCTATCCTTAAAAAGCGTCTCCACGCCGCCGACAAGCTGCTCATAGTCTGCGTATGCCTGGATCGCCTTTGTGCCGATTGTGCCGATTGCCGTCGCCGCTGCGGTCACGCCGACAACTGCGGCCTTTCCGACAGTTGCAAGCCCGCTCTTTATTTTTTCGCCAAGCCCAAATGTTTTCTTCCCGGTTTCGTCGATGCCCTTGTCGGCCTCGGACGTATCGGCGCCGATTTTTACAAAAAGTTCAAACAGATTCATCTTTGGATTTTTTCACCTTCAATCCGCACCGGCGTACAACGTCGGCGGTGATCTCCTCGCAGGTTCGGTTATCCTGCGGCTTCGGGCTGATGATGTCGGTGTACTTTGCCTGCACAAAGCTTCCGCCCGCGAATTTCGCTGTATTTTCCGTGATCGTGCGCATACACTCCGCCGCATAAATGCGAAAGGCTGATTCCTCGTTCTGCCGCTTTATCAAAATCGGCAAAAGGCGAATCAGCCCTCCCGCGCTTATCTTTGGAGCCGCCAGCAGCGCAAGCGTTACGCTTTCGCCTCCGACGCGCACGACTTGAAAAAATCAGTGAGATCTTTGTCCTCGGCCAGTTCCCGGATCTGCCGCATTGTAACGAGAACGTTCTGCTCCCGGATCGCGTCAACTGTCACGCTGTTTATCACAGCCAGAATGCTAAACGCGTCTTCTCTATGCTTTTTCAGGATCAGCGGGATCCACTGGCCGATGCGCTGCACGCCGATTGCGTATCTCTCGCCGACTGTCTGCGGCTTTTCGTCGTCTGTCAGCTTTTTCAGGCTTCCCCTGAGTTCTTCGTCTGCCACGATGTTCAGCGCGTATACGCTGATTTCGCAGAGGACATCTGCCGCCTTATCGGTGCTGAATTCCGAAAGTTTCATATCGGCCTCCTATCAGGTTTCTGCCGTACCGGCCTTGATGTACAGTTCATACGGCACGACATCCTGCTTTGAGATCGAATAATGCGCGGTGTATTCAAACGCCATCTGTCCCTTGCCCTTGTCGGCGGTTTTCAGCTGGAATCCGCCGGTAGAAAGCGCATTCATCAAACGGATTGCGATAAAGCCGCCATTGGCTGCACCGTTCTTGTCAGAGTAGTCGCCGACAAGCCAGATGTCCTTGAAGTCGGCACTGTCCAGGTCGCGGCGCGGAACAACTTTCGTTGCGTCCGTGCCGTCGATGTCCGCCGCCGCCATAAGGGATTTGGCAGATGTGGTCGTCACCGTGACAAACGTTCCGGAACACTTTACGTCCACGTCATCCAGCCGTTTCAGTTCGAGTGTATTCTTGGGGCAATTATCTACATCTTCGCCGTAGTCAGAGAACGTCGGTGTCGCCGCGAACGTAATGCCGCCGGTCGTTGCGCCCAGCTGATTTTCTGGTTCAAATGCACCGGTCGCCGGTGTGAAATCGCTCAGAATTACACCGGCGTTGATTTGCAGCTGCTTGAAGGTATCAGCAGGTATTTTTGTGAATTTCGCCATGAAATCAGTCCTTTCAGTTTGCGGTGATGTACTCGATTGTAATGTTCAAGTACCGCCGCTTGATATTTGCATCAGAATCGTCCCGGACGTTCTGACACCACGGAGATCCGCGCTTGATCCAGATCGCGCCGCCGTCGCACGGCACAAATACGCCGCCGAGGCCGATCGCGTCCGCGATCTCCTGTGCTTTTGCGTTTGGCTCCGCTTCCTGCGTGGTGTAGTACCACAGATTTACTGTCAGGCCGATTTCTCCGCTGTCCCACGCGCCTGTGATCAGTTCATAGGTCAGCCACGGGAAAACGGCGTCGTCCGGCACGCTGGACGCGGGATAGGCCGTCAGGAATTGTGAGAACCACGCGTGCAATGCTTTGTCTTTTGTCATGTTGGCAGTGCTTTCTTTTCAGCAGTGAAGTATTTCAGGGCAAAGCTAGCGGACTTCGGCGTCTGTTTGTCCTTCGGCTCGGACGTGACGCGGTACGTCTCGCCGGTCGTCTTGTCGCGGAAGAAGTCGTTATAATCGATTGGTACGGCTTTTTGCACAAGCACCGAGTAAACGCTTGTCACGCCCTCTTTCTCCGCTCTGCGCGCCTCCATGGACGTGTCAAGCGCCTGATAGTTCATAAACTCCGCGCCATCCGTCCATGTTGTGATATATCCGCCCGCTCCATCCGGTGTGCGGCTTTTTTCGAGCAGCACGCACGGGCGGGCAAAATCATCAAGTAAGCTCATATCAGATCTTCCTCCACTGGTTCATGCGCGATTTGAACGTCGTCTGCCATGTCACGGCCCCGCTCGCGGACGTGCTTCCGCTTGATCCCTTCGAGTAGCTATACCCGCCGAAGCTTTCCGAGGTGAACGGGCTTGCTGCTGCGTCGCCGTTTTTCTCCTGCCACGCTCTGATTTCAGCTTCGAGGGCGAGGACAGAAGAGGGGACGGCCATCGGCCAGATGGAGCCGTTGAAAGTCTCATCCGCCATCCCGTAATCCGGGTATCGGTGCACACCGTCATTAAAAACGGAGCCTACAACCCGGAAGAATTGTCCTTCTTGCAGGAACGGCAGCGCAATGCTGCCGTTTTCTACTGTGTACGTTCCGCTGATCCGATCCGTTTCAAACCAGTTCCGCAGAACTCCGCACAATTCGGTCAGCATTGTGCCGCCTCCTTCCTTACTTCGCCGTTACCGTTGCGTTGCCAGCCTTCTGCGCTTTGTAAGTCGCGTCAGCCTCAACGACTGTGATCTTCTTGCCCGTCGCTGCCGTGACATCGGACTTTCCGTCCCACGTTGACCACGTTCTGACGTTCTGGCCATAGGTCACAGTCTCAGCCGAATCGCCTACCTTGTACTTGTAGATGTTTCCGCTTGCTTCCTTCGCGGGCGTTACCGTGATCTTCGTGTTTCCGGTTGCGGTTCCGGCTGCCGAAGTAACGGTCAGCGTTCCGAGCGTCGGCGTTTCGTCGATATCCGCAACTGCGATGCCGTCCTGGTACTCCGCAAACAGGGTGAGCCCCATGATTGCGAAAGACTCAGAAACCGCCGTAGAATAGTTTCCCTGCACGTGGAAGCCAACAAGATTGGTTTCTCCGTCAGTTCTGTACTCAAGCCCGGCGCGGGAGAAATCACTGTCCGCAGGATCGATGTAGTACAGAACGATGTTTTCAACCGGCGTTGCGATCACGCGGCCGCGCTTGATTTCCTCATCGGACAGCAGAAAAACTGTGCTGTAGCCCATGAAATTCTTGATGTACTGGAAACCGAACTCGGTCTGGATGGTGATGTCCGCGCCGCCGAGGTAGTCATACAAGTCCATGACGTTCACAAAGCCGACAACGTTTGTAGCGGTTCTGTGCATCTGCTTGAACTTGTTGATAACAGCGCCCTTCGCCATCGCAAGCGCGCGCTGCCAGTTGGTTTCGCTGACGGTCAGCAGGCCGGTGTTGAGGTAGGTATAAAAGCGGTTCGTGACGTTTGTCTGAAGCTCGTAGAGGAACGCTTCATCGGTCATTGCGACTGCGACATCATAGCCGTATTCCTTGATCGCCTCGATGGAGACCGCCTTCGCGTACTTTTCGACGTTGATGTTCGCATAGTCCTTCTCAACGACCGTCGCTTTGGAGTAGGGAATCTCTTCACCCTCGCCGACGCTCTGCGCGAGCGTCACGCTTGCGGTCTTGGATTTCAGGACGGTTCCCGGCTGCTTTTTGATGGGGCGCATAATGCCGAGAATGTCGCGCAGGTGCTGCCAGTTCCGCGCAAAGCGGGTTACAAAATCGATTTCGCGAGCGGTTACCTGAACGTCGCTCGTCATGGTCAGGTTGTTTTTTGCTGCCATATTATTCTTCCTTTCCGAACAAATTGAGATTTGCGGCAATTGCTGCCTGCCGTTCAGACGCGTCCCTGATTTTGAAGATGTCGTCCCGGCTCATAGCGCCGCCGTTGTTTGCGGGCGGGTCTTTGGTGTCCGCGCCCTTCTGTTTCGTGGTAACAACGAAATCTGCCCACTCTTCCTTGATGGACTTCTTCAAATCATCGGCGTTCTTGATCTTGCCGTCTTCCAATTCAACCGAAGAAAGATCGGTGACCTTCAAAACCGAATCAATGCGCTTTTCGCTGATACCCGCAGACTTCAAAAGTTCCCGATACGCGGATTCCTTCGCGCTCTTGGTTTCCTTCTGCATCTGCTCTCTTTTGTAGTCGTCAAATTCCTTTTTGACCTTGTCGTGCTTATCCTTCCAGCCATCGTCGCCTTTGGCTTTCAGGTTTTCAAGCTCCGCCTGTACTCCGGGGAGCTTTTCGGCGTCTGCCTTATACCGTGCAAGGTCGCTTTTCAGCCCGTCTACGGTATCGGTGTGTGCCTCAATGATCGTATCCATCTGCTCTTCGGTAAGCCCCATGCCCTTCAGGAGCTTTCGCGTCAGTGCCATGTTCTATCTTCCTTTCCCTTGTCGGCGGTGCTTTGCCGCGACAGAACAAAAAATGTGGCAACAGTCATTTCTTTGCTGTTACCACACTTATACCGTATATTTATGGCTCTGGGACGCAATCTTTATCCGTTTTTCATCTCATCTTCGACGATTTTCCGGTATTGCGCCGAATGGTCCGCTGCTGCGGGCTTCAAATACGGCTGTGCTTTGTTTCCAGCCGTCCAGTGCCAGTTCCCCTTCGCGTCCTGATACGCCCACGGCGTAGGTCTCCCGCCCGGATAATACTTACCGGTTCCGAGTTCGACGTATGCGGCATATTCCGTGTCACTTCCGATGTATGCAGCCGGTTCCCCTTCATCTACGCGGTGCGTGATACTGTTCCTCAGATTGCCGGTGTCCACCGGGCAAAGCCGCTTTGCATACTTTTCGGCCGTCATGCCGATCTTTTCTAGGGCGCGAATCAGCGCGTCGTGCATAGCGGACTTCACTTCTTCGGAGTTGTCGATAAATTTAACGTCCATTTTTCTTTTTCCACTCTGCCCATTCCGCATAGCTCATGTTCTCAATCAGTTCATTCCGCCCGGTCTCCGGATTTCTGGCGCGGCGCTTGCCTCCGGAGGTGTCGATTCCTTCAATCTCGGATACCAGCGTGCAGCGGCAGTTATAGATTTCGGACGGTGGGCCGTTCGGGTCGCCTGGGTAGCGGCAGCCGTTGGAGAACTTTTTGTCGTTGTCCACGATCTCACCGTCGAGCATGGCGTGGGAGTGGCGGGTTCTTCCGTCGAGCGTCGCCATCCATTGTTTTCTGCACTTGATTCCCATTTTCTCAGCGGCATAATAGGAATCCAGCCGTCCGGCGTTCTGTGCGCCGGTGACGGCTGTGCGTGCCGTCCGGATGGCGCTGTCGCGGTTCATGGTTGTAATGCGGCTTTGCAGATCATCCGCCATGCCTTTGATGCTCCGGCCCTGTAAAATGGAACTAGTGACGCTGGCCGTGATCTGCTTTTTCCCGTATGCAAGATCTATCCCGCGATTAAGTGCCCGCTTTTCCGGATAGTACGGCATAAGCTCCGGCTGCTCTGAGATCAGGCGCTTCACGGTCTGTTCGTCCCAGATATCGAAGCCAACGTCACCGGTGACCTGCTCAATGGTGTACGCCGCGAAATTCCGGTTCAAACTGTAAATGCCCGGCGTTGCATCGTTGACATACGCAACAGCAGCAACGTTTGCATTTGTCATGCGCTCTGCGACCTTATCCCGTATCGCCTCAAAGCGCCTTCCACGCCCGATCTGCGCAAGCCGCCATTGCTTGTATTGATCCTCCGAGATCTCCCCGGCTTCCATGCGCGCCTTTTCCACCGCGTCACGCGCTGCAAATTTGCCGAAGTAATCCCTGATCGTATCCGTCAGATCGCTATACGCTTCCCTGTATATCGCAGCAATCCGCTTTTCAAGCTTTGCGAGCTCTGCGTCGGTCATTTTCTGCCCGACGGTGTTGCTTGTGCTCATACGCTTCTATCCGCCTCGCCAAGCACGGCGCAGACGAGGGTAACGATGATGGTGCTCATAATATTCTCCTCAGAAGCAGAACGCAAAGCTTACGCCGAGGCTGTTTGAGGCATTGGACGCGCCCGCCTGGCCGTTTGCTCTGACTCTGCAAAACATACCGCCGCTGGCTGACGACCGTTCCCACCAGAACTCGTCAACGCCTTCTCTCTTCTTGATCTTCGGGTTGCCTGCCTTGTAATAGTCGTACTGGCTTCCTTCCCCGGCTACGGAAGAACTTGCAGTCCCGAAAATCTCCACCTCGCTGAGCAGGAACAGCGTGTCCGATACTATCTCAATCGTCGTGCTGTTGCCCCCCTCAGATGTCTTCTTGTTTACCGCGTGGATGCCGTTCTGCACCTCCGCCGGCATCAGCGCCAGAATCGCAGGCAGATAGGTCAGGCGCATATCGGTGTTCTTCCAGCCGAGACCGCTCAGGTTGGTGCTGTACATCTGCTTTGCTTCGCTGTAACAATCATGCAGCTGGAACGTCAGCGGAGCCGTGCCGAAGCCGTCCGCATACTCGTCATGATTCTTGCCGATGATATCGACCTGATAGGCCGTCCCGCCGATGTTCATGGTCTTGCTGTCGCCCACGGCCCAGCTGTCCGGGGCGATCCCGGTCCTGCACACCGCGATGATCTCTTCCCATGTATTGTCGGCAAAGCTGTCGAGATACAGGGGCATTTTCATGCTCTGCGTGCCGATCACGATGCTCTGCGCGGCATTCACCCCGTTTTTCGCCGACGTAACGCTCCACGCGCCTGCCTCCGGCAGCTCCAGCGTGCACACTCCGTCTGTCCCGGCAGTTCCCGTGACCGTTTTGGAGCCCTTCACTGCCGTGACTGCCGCCCCGGCAGAGGTGGTCACGACCAGCTTCGGCGTGATGCCGGTCTGGATCGCCTGAATCGCCGACACGAAGCCGTTCGGATAGACCAGCTGCGCGGATGTGCCTCCCTTGGCTCTGATCGCGTTCGCGACCGCCGTGAGGTCGGTGTCAAATGTCAAAAATTCCGCCATCAGAAGCTGCCTCCATTCGCGTTTGCGATCTCTACAGCCGCCCACGCACCGTTGGCCACCCGCAGAAATTTGCCGTTGTCAGAAGCCGTGACAGACGGCACTTCGCGAACCTTGACAGCTCCGGTCTTGCCGTTGACGGAGGTGACAGGGGCGGTTTTGAGGTAGTCCTTGCCCGCCACGGCCACCACCCACGCCGTCGGCTTGCCGCTTGCGTCGACCGCCTTGACCTTGATAAGGTCGCCGACCTTCGCCCCGGAGGCCAAAAGCACGTCCTGCTTGCCGCTCCATTCGGCTTTGTTTTCGCGCACGTCGCCGATGGCCTCGTCGATCTGCGCGCCGGTATACTGGCTGTTGTACGCCATGTGATCACTCCTTCATGCACAGGAAATCCTCGCCGTCAGCCGTTTTCATCGTCTGCGACTGCCCAAGCGGGATAAATCCGTAGTTGTCGTTCCAGCTGCCGTCCGCGCTTTGCGCGAACAGCGAAATTCTGTATTCTCCGTCTCCGGAAAGCAGGAAATCGTCGTATACCTCAAAGGTGCGCTGCGTGCCCGCCGGGGTCTGGGAGAAGGACGCGATCAAAGCGCCCTTCCCGCGGCCCCAATCCTCGCCGGACTTCGTCGCGCGGCACTCAAAAGCCGTATAGGCGATGTCCGACGAGAATGTGACGGTGATCGAGTCGAATCCCGAGACTGCCGATATCTTGTTTCCGGTGATGGAGAAGGTCAACTCCGGCGCGGCCATTAGGCTGCGCTCCACGTCCCGGCGGCGTTCTTGACGAAGACCTTCACGATCTTCACGCCGTCGCCGGAGGACGCTGCTTCGAGATCCGCGCCCTTGACGGTGACGTTGATGGCGGTGTTCTTCTTGTAGCCGCCCGCCGTGCCGCTGACGTTGGTGGAGCCGCCCGTCGTCGGGATCTGGGTGCCCGCCGTGTGCAGGCTGCTCGTCGCCGGAACGACGCGGACGGTGTATTCCTCAAAGTCCACATCGCAGACGAAGGAGAACGCCGCTGCGTCGTAGCCCGTGACCTTGGAAATGCGGCTCTTGTCGGGGCCGGTGATGGTCACGGCGGGGATCGAGGTGTTGAGCGTGATGGAGTCGCTGGCCGCAGTCGATTCGTTGCCGACGTCGTCGCGCACCTTTACATAGATCGTCTTCAGGCCGTCGCCGTCCGGGAGCGTAATGGATTTTGTTGCGGCGAACGTCTCCCACGACGCATCTGCTTCCTTTTCCGCCGCCTTTGTGCCCCAGATCTTCATCTGGTAGCCGGTCGTCGCGGCGTCGGTGACTGAGATCTTCGCGGTGACGGTCGCGCTGGTCGCGTACTGCGCGCCGTCGTTCAGGATCAGCGATAGGCCGGCAGGTGCCAGCGTATCAAGTGTCAGATTGAAAAAACTTGCCATCTGGATTTATCCCCTTTCTTCGCTTGTGAGTTCGATGTACAAAAAGCCGCCAGGCCTTTCGTAGATGGTTTCTGTGCCCAAGCGGGCGGATTTGATGCCCATGGAGCCGATGAACAGCTCCAGAATGCGTTTGATTCCAACTGCCAGCATGTTATCCCTCCAACAGATACAGTGTCCGCGCGTCCTTTTTGTCCAGCGCGTCATAGTCCGATTTTGTCAGCACGCGGATCTCATCGATCTGCGCCGATGCAATGCCTCCGCCGCCAGAGCCGCCGCCGGCACGCACGGAAACGTTAAAGGAAACGTCGACCGGATCGCGGTTCTTGAGTTCAAATTCAATGCCGCCCATCACAACACCGCCTTTGATAGCGCGTGCGCAACGTCGATCTGCTTGATCTCCGAGCCAATCACGTCACCGCTCTTGAATTTCACGCGCACCTGCATCTGGCAGAGCTTCGGCAGGCGGAATGTTTCTTCCTGCGCCAGCGGGAAATAGAATTTCCCGTCCGCGTATGTGATCTGGCCTGGGTAATACTTCTGCAAATACAGAAGCGTCATTTCGATCTTCTCAATATCGTCGATCTCGACAGCCTGCCCGTTGTTCTTGACCGTGACGGCCAGGCTGTACGCATCGCCCTGTACCATGCTGCTCATACGTCTATTCCTCCATATCTTTCGTGGAATATCGCTCTAATTCTTCCGCGCTTTTCCTCTTCAAAATGTTTGCGATTTCCTCCTGCGTAAGCCACGGCAGCTTGCTCAGAATCGTTTCGTCGTCAAGGTAGCTCGCGGCAAGCAGCACCATCTGCGTCTGCTCCAGCTGGTTCACGATCTTCGAGCGCGTAAATGTCGGATCATCGTCAATGCCGATCAGTGCAAAAAGCTGATACAGGAAATCACCGACGCAGTATTCGAATTCGTCGACCTTGTTGTCCATCTGCTGGTATGCCGCCGTGATCTCGGTCGCCGTCTTTTGCCCGCCCTGTATTTTCGTGGTGTCCAGCATCTGAAAGTCCCTGTAAAGATCGTCGCTGAGTCTGCTCAGCAGCGCTTCCCGCGCCTCGACTGGAATCGTAAGCGTGTGGGCCTCCGCCTTTGCGCCGTCGTCGTCCACAAGGCCAACTCCGATCCTCCGCATAGTTTCTTTGAACCGCGCCATATCGATTTCGTCCATGCCGCCTGCGTTAGAGATCGTCCAGTAGATAATCGATGCGTCATCGACGGTATCCGCGAAACCGGATTTGATCAGATCATAGCAGTCGATTGCCTCGCGTTGTCCAACAAGCTCGGACTGCCGGGCGCGATTGCCGTACATGGGGATGATCGGGAATCCGGGGTAATTCTGATACTCCAAGATTTCTGTTCCGTCCACCTCAGACGAAGCTTCGACGGAGATATAGCCGCGTTTCGGTGCTAAAATCTCCATCTCTTTCCCGCTCCTGCGGATGAATTGTGTGAATCCGTCCGGCTCGTACAGTGTCGCTCGCAGCGGCTTGTTCGCCGCTACCTGCCAGAACCGAATACCGGCGCGAAGCGATCCGTTTTCCTCATCCAGCAGCGGCACAAATTCTAGGGCCGTGAACACTTCCAGATGATCGAGGTTCCAGAAGCCATAAGCCACGCCGCCAACAAGCGCCGAGCGCGCCAGCTCCTGAATCTGATTGTCAAATTTTCTGCCGAGCCGCTTCTTGTTCTCTGCGTTTTTCAGTATCACGCCGTTGCTGAGCAGATACTGTGTTTCCTGCCGCATGAAAATCGGGAAGAATGCGCTGCGGAGCTTATAATTTGCGCTATAGTTGTCCGGGATAGCCTTCCCGGATAGCGTATAAAGCAGCTTCTGCACGGTAATGATGGTAACATTTCGGTGCTCGTCGTATTCCCGCGCAATTTTTGCCTGCTGGTACAGATCCGAGTTTTTATGATCGTTGATTGCCGCCAGAACAAATTCCATTCTGTCCCGATCCGATTTCTCGGCAACCTCTAAAAAATCCTGATATGTTTTCATGCTTCACCTTCTTATCTCGCCAGCTCCGGCACGAAGATATGTTCCTTAAATGCCTTTTTCAGCACTGTCATCGCCATATAGCGAACCTCATCCATCGCGTGATCGTTTTCCTTTACAACGCGGTCGACTTCGCTTTTTTCGTCCCAACGATACAGGCCGAACTCCCGGATTGTATTCTCGCAGCTTTCATGAATCTTGATTTTTCCATTTCGCAAAAAATCAGACACAGTTCGGATTCCATTCATAACGTCATTGTCTGCGTGCCTGACCTTAAATCTGCCTCGCCTGCGAAGCGCCTCGATAAAAGACGCCGCTGACGGATCAACGACAACTGCCCGAATCGTTTTTTCTCCGGCCAGCCTCTCGACCATATCGCAGTATTCCTCATCGGTCTTCTGCGCCCTTGTCTCGCGTCCGCTGTAATAGATTTCTGCAATGCGCACAGCGGACCTCTTCCCAACACACCATAACCCGGCAGAAAACGGGTTCAGCGTGCCATAGTCTATAGATATATAATAATCTCCGGTGTCCGGGATCTCCTGCGTGATGCAGTCATCTCCAAACATCGGATATACCAGTCCTTCGGCACGTACCCAGAGGCCGAGAATGTAGCGGTCGTAATAAACCGTCCCTTCGTATTCTTTTTTCAGATTTTCTTTAAAAGATTCCGGCAGGAACGGATTGTCGTCTATTGTGTATGTCTGGCTGAAAATGTCCGCGTTGCTATCAAGGAATTTTTTCAGCCAGTGGTCAGGATATTGCGGATTGAACGTCCCATCAAAACAGGAGTATTCCTTATCAAGACGGCTTTTTAGCAGCGCGAAGACTTCTTCCGACCAGTCCGCGACCTCGTCGCCGTAGCAATATTTAATCGACGCGCCGCGGATCTTTGAAACCTGAGAAACCTTTTCCGCACCGAGGCAATAGCACTTTTCCCCGAAAATCCACGCTGTGTTGTCGCTGGAGATTGTTCCGACAAGCATATCGCCATACAGGTTCCGCATCGGCTCCAGCACATTTCGCTCAATCGTGGATTTTGTTACGCCGAGAATGACGGCCAGACCATCTTTTCCGATTCGCTCACGAATCCGGATCGGTATGATCCATCGAAAATCGAGGTAAGTCTTCCCACTTCTGGTGGCTCCGCCCTTGAAGTTCCATCGATGCGTCCCGTATTTTACAAATTCACGTTGTTTCGGACTTAACAGCATCTTGGAACTCCTTCAGCATCGAATCAAGCTTCTCCATTGTCGTCCTGTTGCGGTCGGAAGCTGCCGCGTATCGCTTCATGAGACTGTCACCGGCTTTCAGCCGGTCGGACAGCGATGCGTCCATGCCGAACTGGTCTTTGACCTCCCCGCGCATGACGGCAGTGTAAAATTTCAGAATTTCGTTGGAATCTGCGACAAGCGCCGCTTCCTGTTCGTCCAGCCTGCGCTTTATATACGCAGAAATAGCTGGTTTTGACAGGTTTTCTGCCGCAATCACTCTGCATGATGTTTCTTTGTACCCGGCCTTTTTCGCTGCTTCTGTCGCGTTTCCGGATTTCAGATATTCTTCGCAGAATCGTCTCTGCTTCGGCGTAAGCTTTTCATCCGCCATCGCTGTAAAGCCCGGCCAGCAGCTTCACCACATCCGCAATCTGGTACGTTTCCAGCAGAGTGACGTTCTTCGGCTTTTCATCAGGTCGATATTCGTAAACCATGTATTTCGTCACCATCCTGTCATTTTTCGCGGAATAGATCTGCATTTGATTGATTTTTATTTTGATTCCGTTGTACAAGAGCGCTGTTTGCAGCTTGTGTGCAAGGGCGCGCAAACTCGCCATAGCCGCTCCTTTCTGCCTCATTCTTTCGTTCTCGTGTCTCCGTGTGTGAATAAATATATTTATTCACACCGGAGAACACGAGAACAGGAGGAGGAGGTTTCCGCAGAACGCTGCGGTGCCGATGAAGAAGGGCGTAGAGTTGATCTCTACGCCCTTATAGTAAATGTTAAATTTGGCTCTGGGACGCAGACTTTTTCATAAAAGCCCTCTTTTTTGCCCCACAAGGCGAATAAATTGCCTGTGCCATTCCTGCGCGGTGCGTTCGGATACATAAACCGCCATTGCAGCGCCCTGTAAGGTGTGCGTCCGCTTCCAAAGAACCAAGTCTATGAGCCGGAGTCTCTCCGCGCCGTCAACGAGCCGTTCCGTCTCCGCGATTGCCTCCGCAACGGCAGCGCGCTCGGCCCTCGTCATCAGCCCGCCGCCCTTATAGCTGCGAATCATCCATTTTGCATAGGCCCACCAGCCGTATCGCGGCGTGCTCATCAGTAATGTTGCCTCCCTTCGCGCTTTGCGCGGTTCGCATCGTGCAGCGTCCGCATACAGCCCCGTGTCGTTGCATATCTCGCCGCGTCCTTCGATTGCTCCTGCTTGTACCTGTCCGCCTCCCGGCGGAATGCTATGTATCGGGTGCAGTCCGTGTGACAGCCGGTGTGCCTGTCCGCACAGCCTTTGCACGGAGCCTGCACCGGTGTAAGCCCTAGATTTCCCTGCATTCGTCCACCCTCACACATACGCGCTTGCCGCCCACCTCGACGACATAGCCCGTCCGGTTTGACCTGTATTTGTATTTCTCGGCGGGATAGACCCGCCCGCAGACAGGCCGCATTTCTGGATATACCGGGATCGAGCACGTGATCAGGATCCGCACGCGCTCCGCCCGGCCCATCACAGCGTCCCTATGTGCCGTCCAGGCGCACGCTTCGCTGCAAAAATTATATTTTGCCTTGTACTTCGACGGTGCGCGCATAAACGTTTTCCCGCAGGCATCGCACGTCAGCTGCATCGGCGGTCTTGGCGGCTTACGCTGCATCTTGCTCATAGCTTTACCCCCTTGATGTACTTATCGAAATACGTCACGGCGACAGCCATCGCCGCCCACATATCCGCAGAGAAGCCGTAGAAGAAGCCGGGATTCTTCTTCGTGCCCTTGCCGAAATTCTGCTGGCCGGGCGCGTAGCGATCAACAAGAGCCTGACGAATGTTTGCGTCTTTGGCAGAGAGTGAACCGCACAGATCAAGCTTTTCTTCGCGGCGGTATATCCGTATTGGCTCGTAGCCTCCCGACCTCAACGCTATTTCCCAAAACCGGCCAATCCATACGCAGGTGTCAAAAACTTCCTGCCCGACCGTCATTCCCATTCCAGCAATCATTTCGATTGCAACATCCATGCAGTTCGCATAAAGCTTGCGGTCAAGCATATCAGTCACTGCCGGATTCTCGATCTTCCCGGCCTCCAGCACGCGGCGAATTTCTTCGCCGTCGTGCTCGACCACCACATAGCCGGATTGCGTATTGCCGGGGTCAATCGCCAGAATTGTGCCCATCAGGCCACCCCCTTTGTTCTATCCCATCACGAGCCAGCCGATCCCGCAGGCGGTCCATCTTTTTCTGCTTCCACGATGCTACATAATAATGCAATTCATAGAGTATCATCATCTGTTCCATCATGATCTGCACGTCTGCGATCTCCTCAGCGATGTGTTGCTTGTCTGTCTGCCCTCTAAGGCTTTTGCACAGCTCTTTTTGCAGTTCACTCAGTTCTTCGATTGCAACGATGCGCTGAATCTCGCTGCCATAGGCAGAAAGCGCCGTTTCTAGTATTTCCTTGTTGCTCACCGTTCGTTCCCTCCATCCATCTTCGCGCCGCATTTCCCGCAGAAATTATGCCATCGCGAGCACAATGTTGCGCCGCACACCGGGCAGCAGTCATACGGGATATCCACATGTACCATATTCCTGCGGTAAAGTGTAGAGCGGTCTCCCGCTAAAACTCCGATCTCCTCATGGTATCCCACAATCGTCCTCGTGCGCACTTCCGTCACCGGCGTTCCATGCACCACCTCCGCAACGTCGGCGGCGGGCAGCTTCCTGATTTCTGCAAACGCCGCAGCGTAATCCCCGCACGTCCGCGTTGTAATTTCCAGCGCCTCCGCGCGCTTGATGTAATCAGTCATCATTTACCCTCCTGTTCCATGCCTCGACCGCTTCAAACCGGAATCCGTATTCACTCCCCGTCTGCGAAATATGGCATTTGGAGCAGGAACACAAATACCATTCTGTAAATCTGTTATGGTGATTGGTTACGACAGCTTCACCGCCGCAGAACGGGCACGGTTTCAGTTCAGCCATCCTTCTTGCCCTCCTCTACACGCGGCTTAAGCCATTCTTTGATTTGCATCGCGCAGGAGCAGCAAAGCTCAATATCAAGTGATTCCTCATGGAACGCGCTTCGTATGTTTACATACGTCGCAGAGCTTGTGGGGTTTATCTCCGCTCCGCAGCGGTCACAGACTCGTTTCGTTGCCATTCTTCTTGCCCTCCATTCTTGCCCGCAGCAGCTTCGCGTACAGTTTGATCGCCAGCGTGTCCTGTACCACACCGGCGTTTGTCTTCCAGCGCGGCTTTGCCGTCAGCCCCCAGTTTGCATGGTTTCTGCTCGTGCCGATGGACATGAGGATCTTTCTTGCGCGTTTTCTGGTCATGCCTTGCCCTCCGTTTCCTCGGCGGAATTGCGCGTCAGTACCCACAACTCCCCGGCTCTCTTGAGCCAGTAGAGCCAGTCCGCCATAATTGCATCAATCACCGCAGCCGCCTTGTCATGCGGCATGGCGAGAATCGCCTCCGAGGAAAGCTCCGTCGTATTATCTTCCATCACGGATTCATACAAGCGGCTACGGATTGGGATTCTGCAATACTTTTCCTGTCCATCAATTGTCCCACGGATTACTCCCTGGTTGCTCATGCCTTTCCCTCCATTTCCTGCAAAGCCTTCTCGGCTTCTTCTCGGGTTAAAAATACGGTTTTGCCGATGTCCTCCGGCCTGATCGTGCCGAGCCCTAGCGTATTCAGCACGGTTCGCCCGTTCAGCGTGCTCACATCCGATACGGTAAAACTATATACCCGCTTAACCGGGTGATTGCAGTACGTCCACAGTTCATCTCCCTGCCTGCACGGCAGCACCACCACGCGCCCGTCCTTGTCGGCCTCGGCAAGCTCTACGAGCCTGCTGATTGGCGTATTGTTTAGCGTTTCGAGGTCAACCATGTGCTTTGCACATAGCGCAAGCTTAACCGTTTCCACTGTTTCCGGTTCAAGCCCCGTGTCCTCGTAGGCTTTCAGCCGCCAATAAATTTTCATCGCGTGCTCTCGCACCGCGGCTACGTCAATCACGCTTCTGCGTGTCGTGTGCTCGTCCACCCGAACATCAGGTATCGTCAGCCGTTCCATAGTTCTTCCTCCACATACCGCCAGCTCTGCGGCGGGCGGGTGATTGGCTTGGGTTTTACCTTGAGCGCTACCTCTACCTCATTTGGCACAGCGTAAAATTCCCGCAGTTCGCGCGGGGTGTCGTAAATCCTGAGGTTGGATATGTGCCAGCCGTATCCGACGCCGCCGTCCAGATACTTCTCCAGCTCGTCTTTTGTCAGGCAGGCATCTGCAAGAAGCGTATCAAGGGGTGTGCAGTCCATGTTCCAATCGCAGATGCAATATTTCGGCGGCTCACAGATTGCTCCTACTCTGACGATCCTTTCAAAAATGTCGTCGCATACAAACTCGCCGATGACCTTTTGCCGCTTATCCCATAAGCCAGTGGTCGGCGCTTTTTCCGTCTTTATGAAAACCGGCTTGCCGTGATACGTCTCTCCATAATTCTCATCGCCGTCTTTCATAATGGTGAGTAGCTTTTCCTCCGGTTTTGTGCAGTAGATGTAGCACTTAAACGGCGTATCCATCTTCGGGCGCGTCTTGCGCACCTCGATCGTTTTCTGCCCGTTGATGATCTTCTCGCACCACTTCGGGCGGATGCTGATTAAAACAGATATCATGCCTTGTCTCCTTCCTCCGGTGCGCCGCGCCATTCCCAGTTGTCTGTGCTGCTCCCGATTCCGGAGCATTTCATGCACGCGCAATCCGGTTTCTTCGCGCAATTATCGCAGTCTTCTTTTCCGGTCGGCTTAAACCCTTCCGGGCAATCCTCAAACCTCGCACAAAACATGCAGCCAGCTTTCCGAATCTCCTTTTTCAGCGCTGCGTTCTCGGCGGTCAGGCGCTCGATCAGTTCTGCTGCGGCCGTATTTACCTCGTCAAAACAGTCTTTTTTCCCTACTACGGGGCATTTTTCGCACGGGACTCCAAATTTGCAGCACCGCAGCGCCTGCACGATTTCCTGCCCTGTCATATCGTGTCCTCCGAAATCAGGTTATATTTTTTGAGCAGCGCGGGAACTTCGTTCTCGTCTATGATCTCGTCCCGGAATGTTTTTATGTGCGTCCAGTTGTGCGGCGCCCCGCCGATCCACTGGAACGTCCAGAGACTCGATTCATTTTTGCAGTGGTAAATCTCTACGCTGAACGCTTTTCCGATACGGAATCCGTTAGAATCCAGCCGTTCCGGCTCAAGCATACCAGATATGTACTGAAAGCCGTTCCCGTCTGTCCCGCTGACGATTAGCTTATATATGCCATTCATCTCAAAATGTCCTCCATCAATGCCTTAAAAATCGGGTATGCCTGCTGCGGCACTACAGCGTTTCCGAGGCATTTAAGTCTGTCCACCCTGGCGGGAATCCCATGAGCCACTCTACCCACGTCGGGTTCAGCTGCCCAGCAACGTCCGTCCGCAAGCTCCTGTGATTGTTTCCGCCGTGCGATCCCTGCGCATCCGCTGCGCAGGGCGTTGTCCACAAGCCTTTCGTCCGCGCAAGCACGTGCTCCCGCAGATTGGATAAGCCTCCACGCTCCCCCTGATTGCTTGCAAATGTCGTTTTCCCATCCGCAATCAAATTGATTCTCTTTTCTGATGCTATCGTGCAGCCTACTGTCGTCGGTGTCGGCCACATCTGCGATTCCGACGAAGAATACCCTGGACCGTCTGTGCCAAGCTCCGACAGCCGCAGCCTCAAAATTAAACACGACGACGTGATAGCCAGCACGCTCCAGATCCTTGACCACCTGCCCGGCGGCAATCTTGATGATTCCAGGAACGTTCTCACCGACAACGCAGCGCGGGCGCAGCTCTCGGATAACTCGAAGCATCTCCGGCCAGAGGTATCGATCATCCCCTTTGCCATTTTGCTTTCCAGCCACGGAGAAGGGCTGGCATGGGAATCCGCCAGAAATAACGTCAACTGTTCGTAGGCCTGTCCGCTCATAAAAACTCTCCTTTGTCAGTGTCCGGACATCACGCCAGCGCGGCACGTCCGGCCAGTGCTTTTCCAGCACCTTCGTCGGGTAATCGGCAAACTCGCACTGCCCGACGGTCGTAAATCCTGCCCACTCGGCAGCCAGATCAAGCCCGCCGATCCCGGAAAACAGGCTCAGATGCGTCAGCATTTTGTTTCCTTCCCCGTCGGCGTCAGCTTCGCCAGCATGATCTGGCCGAGATCCGCAACGTAGACCAGCCGTCCGCGGCTGTACACCATCAGCTTGTCGCCCTGGATCTCCATCCGGTCTGCCTCGATGTTTGTCAGATCGTGGCAGCAATCGCAAACAAATCTCATGTCTTATCCTCCTTGTTTTCCGCAAGCATTCGCTCGACCGCCTCCAGCTGGAACGCATCAAGTTCGTCCCCGTGGCGCTGCACGCCTTGCTGCAATCGGGCAGCGCCCTTTGACACCGGCCCCATCACCCTGTCCACGGCTGCACGTTCCAGCGGGTTCAGCTCGTCATGGTGTCCCTGCACGCCGTAGCCGGGCTTTGCAGCGCGGCCGAGCGCCGCAGGGCGTGTGCTGGCCTCTTTCAGCCAGTCAAACACGATCCCTTTGTAATTTGCGGCCATAGAGCGGGTTATCACGTCGATCATGGATTCCTCGCCGTACTCCTCCGCAGCCTTTGTGATCTGCGTAACAAGGCTTTGCAGGCCAACAGGCTTATACTCCTCCCGTCGTTCTCCCTTGTACGCCACCCATTTTTCAACTGCTTCGCGCAGCGTGGGGGGTAGGGGGGAAAGAATACTGTCCTTGTCCTTTTCCTTTGTCCTTTTCCTTTGTCCATAGCTTTTTTTGCTTTCATCGGAAAGCATTTGCTTTTTTTGCTTTTCGTTGCTTTCGTCAAAAGCATTTGCTTTTTCGGATTCAGGCCGACCGCCCTGCTTTCCTGCCTCACTTCTGGACGCGGAGACGGCTTTTTGCGCCGCTACGGATTCGTCAATGTCCCGTCGAATCGCAGGCCAAATGAAACGTTCACTCCCGCTGAACTCTGGCTCTGCTCCCGACTCGCGATAATCCATCGCGGCCAGCACCAAGCGCCCCACCTCAGCAGCACTGTACGCCTCGAAATAGCTCCTGTAACTCAGCCACAGCTTGACGTATTCCTTTTTATCTCCCATCCGTCAGCCCTCAGAACGGCAGGTCGTCGTCGCCGATCTCCATCTGCGGCATATCCGGCGCAGAGAACGGAACCGGCGTTGTGCTCGGCAGCGGCTTGAACTCCGAAGAGGCCGGTGCAGCGGCAGAAGCATTCTGCCCGTCCCGCTTGCTGTCGCCGAAATAAACGCTTTCTGCGACGATCTCTGCCGTTTTGCGCTTGTTTCCGTCCTTATCTTCCCAGTTGCGGATCTGCAAACGGCCAGACACCACGGCCATGCGGCCCTTGGAGAAATACTTGCTGACGAACTCAGCCGTGCCGCGCCATGCGACGATATCCACGAAGTCCGTTTCCTTCTCCGCGCCCTGCGCCGCGAAATCGCGGTCGCAGGCAAGCGTGAAGGATACAACAGAATTTCCGCTTTGCGTCTGCCGAAGCTCCGGGTCACGGGTCAGACGGCCCATCAGGACGATTTTATTCAGCATTTGTAGCGCCCTCCATGACCTCGCCGGTTGCCTGATCGACCGGCATATCGTCAACCATTTCCGCATCTGCGACAACAGTGGGAACGCTGAACATATCGTCGCTGATCTCCGTCTTGACCGTGCTGTCCTGCGCGATCTGCCGGACAAATTCAGACTTCATCGGGGCATACTTCAGAACCTTTTTCAGAACGGTCTTCTTTGCCATCTCTTCAAAGTTGGTCTGCCACGGGCCGGAACCGTATGCCTTGCTGTACTTCTGCGCATGGGCGCGAACATCGTCCAGCGTCATGATCTCGAATCCGTAGCCGCCGTCCTTTGTCTTGAACATGGCCCAGACGTTCACCGGGTCGCCGCGATCTCCGTTCAGCTTCGGGATAAATTTCAGGCTGCATTCTGTGCCATACTCGGCAATCAGCGTATCGTTCGCGTGTCCGACTTGTGCTTGGATCGTCTGGATCTCGCCGGAGCGGTATGCAAGGTCGATCATGCCTTTGTACCCAAGCTGGAACTGACATTCAAGGCGGTTCTGCTTGCCGTTCCAATAAGGAATCAAATATGCCTGCCCAAGCGGCGTGTTCGGCTCCAAGCCAAGCTGCGCGGCGGTCATCATCGCGCCGAGGAAAGATTGCGGCGTACACTGTGCCAGTTTCGGATTCGTGGAAAGCGCGGAAAGCGTGATCCGCGTGAACCGTTCCGGCGTCATAACGGAGGGAAGCGCTTTCTTGATCTCACCCTCCATCTGCTTAATATACTGCTGCATTGTCGGATTTCCGCCGCTCTGTGCCTTCATAGCCGTCTGCGCGGTTGCCTGCTGGATTTTGTTCATGATTCTTCCTCCTGTTTCATTTCTGTAATTTTGAATGGCCGGGCCTGCACCGTTTTATAAAACGGTGCCAAATCGATATCCGGGTATGCCTCTTTAAAGGCTTTGGGCTGAAACGTCTGCCGGTTTTGCTGCTTCCAAGAGACGTTGTAGCCGTTGCAGGCGGCCCGCTCTGCCGTGCCCATGTCGAGCTTGATCGTGTTTTCAATCTCGCGGCTGCGCTCCGCCAGTGCCGCCGCCTGACGTTTGATCTGCATATACTCAGACAGCAGCTGTTCGCGTCCGAACAAATCAAGCTGTTCGCCGCTGCTGTCGGCATAAACCGTGCTGATCGCGTCCGTCGTCGCCTCCGAACCGTCTGGTGCAGGCGGGGTGTCTTCTTCGACGCACCGCCAAAAAAGCTTCTCCGCTTCCATAAGCGCGGAGATTTCTGCCTCATCGCGTTCGAGCGTGTATGTAAAGAATCCACGCCCGAATACGAGAACCGCCAAATACCAACGGTCTAGGCCGGTGACGGCAAGATAATGCACGCATTGCGCATAGTAGCGTTCAGGGAACTCCACGCCGTTGAACTGCCGAATGTCAAGCGTCGAGGTTGTCTTACATTCCAGCCCTGCATTTTCACTGGAAATTCGCCTGTCAATGTCTGCGTGCGCCCACGGATACGCGGGATTCCGAATGATGTAGTTGCAGCGCCGCGCCTTTTTCCCCGACGCTTCTTCAAAGCGCTTCGCAACATACTCCTCGAGATCTCTGCCGACCCGCATAGCCTCTGTGTCTTCCTTTTCCGGGAGACGCCCAGTCTTATCCATCCATACCGTGTACGGGCTTGCAAAGCGGCTCATTCCGATAACAGCCGCCGCGTCACTCCCGCCGATGGACTTTCTGCGTTCCTCCAGCCATTCTTCGCGGCTCATCTTCACAGTGGAGATTGTATCGAGCATTTACTCCACCTCCACAAATTCGCCGTTCTGCAGCCGATACCAGGTATCGGCCTTGATCTTCTCGCCGTCGACAATTGCCGCTTTGACGGCGACAATCGGATATGTCTCTCCGTCCCATTTGCCGCGCTCGACACAGCAGATCGCGCAGCCAAGTGCGCCCATTGCTTTACACTCATATCCAGCTGCAAGAGCAACACCGGCTTTGCCGGTGGCGGAGGCCGCGCCCTGATAGCCTGTGGCATGGTTCTCTTTTTCGGCGTTTGCGCGCTTGATCGCGTCCTCAAATCCGATTTGGTTCTTGATATATTCGATCTGCGCTTTCACGAGGCCGGGAACGCCGATCTCAGCTTTCAACGTCATTTTTTTCGCGACGATTTTACTATCATCCGATTTACGCTCGTCAGTTACTTCTTCGGCATCTGCCTCAAAATATCGGCTTTCGTTCGGTGCATAGTGGTTCAGCACATCAATCGGTTGTTCGCACGCGTGCAGGCCAGCCCTGCAAAGATGCGGCTCTCCATCAAAAACAGCGGCTTCTCCGAGCTTGTATTGAAACCCGCGGCACTTCATATCCTTATCCGTGCCTTTATAAACTTTCATGTTGATCCTCCTGTTTCATCTTTCCCACCAGCCACAGCGGCGGGAACAAATAACGGTCTTCGTCCTCCGGCTCGTCCGGCTCGTACTCCGGCTCCGGAATGCTCAAGTACAGGTTTTCGCCGTCATATGCCATTCCGGCTCACCTCCTGGCGGATCAGCGCTTCACAGAAGCTCTGAACCGTAGAATAGCCCAGCTTTTTCAGAAGCCTGTCCAGCTTCTTAGCCTGATCATCCGTCAGGCGGAAATAATACCGGTTCACCTTCCGGCGCTTATCGCTGCGGTTCTTCGGCGCGTCCAGCGCCTTGATCGCCGAAGCTGCCTCCGGAACAAGCTGCACACCGTATTTTTCCGGGTGTTCGCATTGCGAAAGCAGAACCTTATTAAACTTCGGGTAGTCGGCCCGATGTACCGCGTCGACGCAGGCCTTTGCGCCGTGCCGGACGCGGGAATCCGTTAAACTTGACATAGTTCCCTTTCTGCCCTATAATGAGGGCGACAATCGTTTTCCTTTCGGCCTCTGTCGCGTTGCCGCGCGGCAGGGGTCATTTCTTTTTGCCCGTGCGCTCACGGATGAGCTTGCAGGTTGCGTCCCACTGCTCAAACAGGATCTCCCAATAGATGCCGCAGGAAAATTGGCCGTCTGTGGTGCAGCCGGAACTACAAAGCCCGCGTTCCCTGCATATATCGCAGGGCGTCTTCAACAGCTCTGCTTCCGTCATGCCAGCCCGTACAGCAGCGCGACAATCGCGACCAGACCGGTCAGAGCGCATTCATACGTCATTTCCGCCATCCCGGCCATTACTGACAGGATCATCGCCGCGCCGCTGACCCAAAGGCACATTCCTTTGACGATCCGCCGCGCCGCCTTGCGGGCCTCTAATTCCTCCCGCAGCCGTTCCCGGCGTTCCTCAGTCGTTTCCTCCGGCTCATACCCGAGCCGCTCTGCAAGATTCGTTCTCATTCTGTCAACTCCTTCATCCATACCGGGCTGTCCTCCCGGTTCACGCAGTAGCGCATAGTTTCCTTGAATTCCTCGCCTATTCCCCGCTGGCAGAACGCGGCATAAAATATGTTCAGGATTCGCGCGGCAGCAGCGCTCAGTTCCAGCGCGCTGCCGGATAGCGCAGATACCGTTTTTTTGCCGTCCATGCCGATCTCGACGTGTACCTTCCCGTTATCCATTGGTTTCCTCCTTCGTCTCCGGCAGGCGTTCTGCCGATTCTACCAGTGCCATAAGCCGCTTGTAGTTCTCCGTCCTTTCCCTGTCGCGTTTTGCGAGGTTTGCATACCGTTCATACAATTCCGCCACTTGCTCGTGTGCAGCCATATTCTCGTGCTCATTCGCCGCGCTGTTTGTCACGATCACAAGCAGCTCCAGCGTGTGCTTCAGCTCAAACCAATCGTCTCCGCTGAGAATCAGTTTCCGCATTCCGCTTATCCTCCTTCGCTTCCTGCATCCGCCTGACGAGCCGCGACAGACGGGCGTTTTGTGTAACGAGCTTCTGCGCGTCCAGGTCCAGCCCCTTGCGCTTGAGCCCGCCGATGATCTGCGCTGCCTGGCACTCGCACACCAGCGCCGCCTCGATCAGATCTTGCAGCTCCTGCCCGCTCAATGTGAGGGTGTAGGTCTTTACCTTCGCCATGGCTCAGCCTCCCGCCTCCCGCACGTCGCACGTCAGGCGGAAAAGGCTCAAAAGCTCCTTGATCTTCATGGCCTTGCCTCAACATCGACCGGGAATTCCGTGTGGAAGTACATCTTGTAGTGGTACGGGTCTGTGTGCGTCCCGGAAATGTCCTCTACCACGTAGAGGGTGTAGTCGTTCAAGTATATGTAATTCTTCTTGTACTCGCCGGGGCCGACCTTGCAGGTCACGACCAGCTCACTGCTTCCGTTATTAGAAATGCTCATGTAACCCTCGGTCTCGAGGATGATCTTGTCTGTCCGGGCGTTGTATACGGTGATCCGGCGCTCGGATTCGAAATAATCCGCCTGCTTGCTGATGTTGGCATTGACCTTGTCTGCCTCCGAGCAGCCAGTCAACATGGCCGTAATCAGCAGTGCCAGCAGAGCCGCCGCAATCAGGGACACGACGGTGGTGGTGGTTTTGGCTTTTCTCATGGTGTTCAGTATCCTCCTTTGTTCCTCCTCATGCTCCGAGAAACCGCAAAAACGGCTCTCTCGGGATCTTTACTCTGTGCTTGCTTGTGCAGCAGACCGGGAAGCCCAGCTTTTCAGGCTGTTCCCTCGCCATCAAGCGAAGCCATTGCGGGGTACAGCCGAGCACCTGCGCCGCCTCGCTTGCGAGGATTGTGGGCTTTGACATTGCCCGGATATCGTCCAGCGTCATTTTTCCTCCTTTCTGCGTTCGATCACGGCCTTAACCGCGTCTTCCAAGCGCTTCCTTGCGCCCGGCGGATTTCTTTTCCCGTTCAAGATCATGGACAGATAGCCTTTTGTAAGTCCAAGCTCTGCGGCAAGATCGTCGTATGAAACACGCGCATTGTGCATTTTCCCGATCAGTACGCCTGTCCATTTTTCAGGCATATACACACCTCCATTCTGTTAAAATTGTTGACTGCAACGCCCCAGACGTGCTATACTGTCCTTAGCCCTTTTAGGTAAATTCGGGAGGTGGTTTTCATGACCAAACTTTTGAACTTGCCAGTTCCAGACCAAAGAAACGGCGTGATGCGTTAGGGCAAGGGGCAGCGCCAGAACTGCCAAAGTGAGCGGCGCGTCATAGAAGCGTAAGTTCGTTTTGTGTCAGGATGGCATTGCCGAGCCGGTGGAAAGAACTCTACCAATTCGGACGGATGCAAAGTAATGCAGACGACCATCCTGTGCAGCGCGTTCTGGTAAACAACTCTGGGGAAACCCGCTCGTGAACGAACCACGGGCGGCTTTTCTTTTCGCCGCAGTCAACTTTTGAAATTTGTTGTTGAAATTGTTTACTGTTTGTGCTACTATGAATTTGCGAGAAACACATTAGCATTGGCGCAAGCGTTGATTTGCTTGGGTCTTGTCTGTTGCAAACTTTTTCAACCACAAGGCAATAATACATCAAACATTCTCAACTGTCAACCGCTATTTGCAAACTAATTCAACTTTCGTCGTATTTAACAATTCCAGAGGTGTATTATTGTGTTTTATGACAACTTTGTTGCGCTTTGCGCTTCTGTAAACAAAACCCCTGCATACGTTGGCCGAGAACTCGGAATTGACAAATCAACAATAAGCTGTTGGAAAGCGCGGAAGACAAAACCCTCTGACGTAAATGCGCAAAAAATCGCCGACTACTTCGGCGTAACAGTAGAAGAACTGATGGGCAAAGGCATAAAAAAAGAGCGCCCCGCCGATGGCGAAGCGCTTATTCGTGACTTGCCGGAGGATATCCAGCAGATTATTCGGATTTGCATGAATCGTCCCGAACTTGCATCCGCTCTATTAAATCTTGCGAAGCAGATAGAAAAAGATTGAGTTTTTCGGGCGTGAATCTTGATATAGTTTCCACCAATTCCTTGATTGTCGCGGCTTCTTTTTCGTTCATTTCAGTTCCTATCTCCGTTCTTCCAAATTCCGACGTTTATTTTTGTGCAGCTTCTACATTGCGGTTGCTGGTTCTAAGTGGTAATATGTAATTGTTTACAAACCATATAAGGAGTGCCGCATTGATGACTAAAAATGAATATATTGTGCAGTGCCCAAGATGCGGGGCAGAGTTCCCGGAACGGGAGAAGTTCTGCCCGCACTGTGACACGCCCAACCGAAAGATGATCTGCCGCTCCTGCGGAACGCAAATCAATGCAAGCGCCCGCGTCTGTCCGGAATGCGGCGCAAGAAACAAAAAGATGATTTCGGTTCAAAAAATCGCGATTCTTTCTGTTCCGTTCGCTGCCGTTGTGCTGGCAGTTGTCCTTATCGCATCAAAGCCCGCGAAGAAGCCAGCCGAGCCGATCAAGAGGCAGGAGCCGGATACAATCTCCGCATCGGAGTCGGCAAAGACGGAAGACGACGCACAGACTGGGGAAACGGCAACCACACCGATAACGGCTGAAAAAACATGGGGCAATAAGATCAAGCTCACGATCCCAGCCGACTTTATCGGCGAAGATGCGACGCAGCAGGCATTGGACGAAAAGGTAAAGGAAACAGACGGGCTTCTGTCTATAGAGCTGAATCCTGACGGCTCCGCGACCTACGTTATGACAGCGGAGCGACACAAAGAGCTTATGCAGGAGCTGGCGCAGAACATTGACGCCCAGCTTGCGGACATGGCCGGTTCCTCTGACTACCCAAACGTCATTTCCGCCGAAGCGTCCAGCGATTACACGTCCTTTACTGTAACGCTTTCTACTGATGTGGTTGGGCTTCAGGACTCACTCCTTACACTGGCATTTTATATGTACGGCGGTATGTACAACGCATTCAACGGAACTCCGGTCGACAACGTGTGTGTGCAGTTTGTAGACCAGACCGGCAATGTGCTGGAGGAAGCGAACTCGAGGGACGCACAATAAATTCAGTGCAGGATTCTCGGTTCCCGCCGCTCGTCCTGCTCCCGGCCTACGTCCGCGACGCAGGCAAACAGGAGCGGAATACCCTTGATGTAATCCACGCTGACGCTATGCACGTCTGTCAGCTTCGCGCCGTCGACCGTCACGTCGACCCGCCCATTGTTTACCCGGATGTTGATGCACTCCATATTTTTTCCTCCTGTCATTTATTATAGAACGATTGTTCTAAAAATCAACATGGTATTATAAACAAACAGACCGCGTTATTTTTGGGAATCAGGAATCCGATGGTGTACAGTTTATGGGACTGATGATTTGATATAATATTTGGTTTGACCGGCCCCATCGTATCTGGAACATACGGTGGGGCCATTTCAGCAGATGCAGGATTCAGGAACTATCTGCTACGTTTTCATTGTACCAGATAATGTTTGTAAGAAAAGGGCGAATCCTGCGTTCTTGTCATATGTTTTGCATTTTTATATGGAAAATGTAAGAAATAAAACTGAAACTTACGAATGGAGGCGTAATCATGTCCGCAATACAGGATCTCGCTCCGTTTATCGGCGCGTATCAGGGGAAGATCAGAAGGGCAAAAGATGCAAGCGGGATGACGTTGGAGGAGCTGTCGAACGAGTCCGGCGTTTCCTTCTCTGCCGTGAGCCGATTATACGCTGGAACACAAGCGGATCCACGGCTTTACAACTCGGCTGCGCTATGCAAAACGCTCGGGTTGTCGCTCGACGAGCTGTTCGGCCTTGAAAATCGCGTCGGAAGCCCGGAAAAGCTGACCAAGCAGATCCATCACGTCGAGCTTGAAAACGCCAAACTGGAGGCAACAGCGGCCGTGCAAAGCGCACAGATAAAGTCTACACATACAATGTGTTACGTCCTCGCCCTGTTTTGTATGCTGCTCTCCTTTTCTCTGATTGCCTGCCTTGTGACGGATGCGCAGAGTCGGAGCGCAGGCCTCATTCGCGATGGAGATTTGTCCGTAGCTGCATGGGTTTGCATTGCCCTGATCGTAGGTTCAGCGCTGGCTTCGGCAATTACTTTCTACGCGATCCGAAAAGAACGTGGAGGGAAACATGGCGTGCATCAAGTGTAAAAAAGAAATCCCAGACGGCGCGCCCTACTGTTGCTGGTGCGGAAAAAAACAGGAAGCGCGGCGAAACCGGACACGCGGGAACGGGCAGGGAAGCGCTTACCAGCGAGGGAAGACGTGGACGGCACGTTGGACAGAAAGAACTTACCTAGACGAGAACGACAAGCTTCGGCAAAAGATGCGAACAAAAGGCGGGTTTACATCAAGGCGCGCCGCCCTCCAATATGCTGCAAACCCTCCGAAGGAAGAGCAGCGAAGCCCCACTCTCAGAGAATACTACAAAACATATCTGCGTGGGGATTATCTATCCTTATCGGCTGATCGTCAGGGCGCGGCGGAAAAGGCATTCGAGCGCATGAGAGAAATCGCCGACCGTGAGATCGACGCGCTTACCATCGCGCAGATACAGGATGTCATCGACCGCAACGCCAGCACCTATTACACGCGGAAAGATATGAAAACTATCCTCTCCCACTGTTATAACCTCGCAATCGCAGAAAAGCAAACAACCGTGAATCTTGCAAAGTACATAAAGCTTCCGGAATTGGAAGAGAAGTCGCCGGAACCGTTTACCGACGCCGACGTAAAAAAGCTATGGGAAGCGTATGCAAAAGACCACTTCATTGGGTTTATTTTAACGATGATTTATACCGGCATGATGCCAGGTGAGCTTCTGAAGCTCAAGAAAGATATGATTGACTTTGAAAAGAATGAGATCGTCCGAGGCGGCATAAAGACAAGGAAGCGGAAGGAAACGCCTATGGTCTTCCCGGATTTCGTTGCGCCGGTGCTGCATGAACTATGCGAAGAAAGCAAATCGCGCGTCGGAAATATCTGCTGCATAAACAAAGATAATTTTTACAAGAGATATTATGAGTGTTTGGAGCTTGCCGGAGTGCAAAAGCTACCACCTTACTCATGCCGCCATACAACCGCTACAGCCCTCGCGATGAAAAATATCGACCCGTTTACGATCAAGGAAATCATGCGCCACACGAAGATAACGACTACCCAACGGTATGTACACCCGGACATGAAAGGCATGGTCGATGCCGTAAATCAGTTGCAAAACGAATCGCCAGAGTGAATTCTGTATGCTACAAAATATGTTACAAATGCCAATTTCCCCAGTGTTTTCAATGGGTTTTTCTCCCCTGCTAAGGGAGTAGGCGTCTAAAAAGCGCGCGAGAGTTCAAATCTCTCCTTCCGCGCCAAAGTACCGATTTTAGATGTTTTAAATCTAAAATCGGTACTTTTTTATGCTTTTCACCCTATTTTCTGCGTATTTTCAAAAAGCAAAAAATCAAGTTATGACACGCTCTGTAACATAAAATTATTTTCCGTATGCTACATTGTATGCTACAGATTCAGCGCAATGCGAGGGGACTCCCCTATTTTTTGCTACATGGACTTTATTTTCCGAAGCATAGAATCATAGACTTTTCGGTTCACAAGCGATAATGTGTCCATAAGTTCATCAACGACCGCCCAAGCCTTTGCCGGGTCTTTCCCAGCTACCGCAAGCAAAAACTCACTGTCCCCGTACTCGCCCACGGTAGCCGGTTCTGCGGTCACAGGGGCGGGAGCGCCGGAGTAGTAACCCACATACCTACCGCCGTCGCCCCGTTCCTCTTCCTGCATCTGCTTGCGGATCACGTACAGATCCGCAAGCTTAGCGTAATTCTTATAGTCGGATTCCTCATATTCCAGGCGAGCAATCTCTTTCCGGATTTCGGCTGCATCCAACATATTGCGCTCTCCTTACGCCCGCTCGATCTGCTCCATGCAGCGGCGGAGGGCGTCGCGGGTCTTATCGTCGTCCGCGTCGCGCATCATATCATCCAGCTGCGCGCGCATATGCTCGCGGGCGTCTGTGCGGCTGTAGCGGCCCATTGCGTCGCGGCGGCGGCCACGGTAAGAGCTGCCCCGGCCGTAAGTACCGCGCATATCCGCCTCCCACTCGCCGTCGCGGGAATAGCCGCCGTCTTCAGCCATCTCGATCTTGTAGGTATTCTTGATGGAGCTCGTCAGCTTCTGGATCGCGTCCAGATCGCCCGCAGACATTTCGCGCTTGTCGGCGATTTCGTCAAGCTCTTTGCAGAGCATTTCACGCAGGTTTCTTAAATCGTACATATTGCATCCTCCTTTCACGATACGCGCTCGACGATCATATTGCTATTTGCGAAACTGATCGCCTGCGCGCTGGTGTTCTTCGCCGCTACAGTCAGGCAGCAGCCGCGCGGGACTTCCACGAATGTGGAAACGAAGATGTTGAAATAGTTCTCAACAGCCGCAGGGGTTACGGCCGCTGTGGCGCTGCTCAGAGGTTCGCCGTTGATTGCGAGCGCAGCGGTAATGGCGCCTACTGTTCCGCCTGTAGGGATAGCGATATTCGCGCCAAAGGATACGCGGAACTTCGCCTTGCATTGCTGCGTAAGCCCGCGCAGCGTAACGAGCCCGCTTCCTTCGCGATGTACGATGCACGGCTTTCCGCAAGCCGCCGTGGAGATCAGCGGGACGTTCTGCCCAGCGGCGACAGTTTGAATCCCGGATGATGTAAATTCAGCCATAAAATCATTCCTTTCATAAAAATACAGCGGCGGGACGATTGCCCCGCCGCGTTGCTATCGAGTATCGGCAATGGGGCCGACCATTTTCGTGAGGCCACGAAAAAGCTCTACGATGTGGAGTTGTTACGCGCAGTTGCCGCAGCCGTAGTTGTAGCCTGCGCGGGCTTGGCCGCAGCCGGGGTGGTAGCCGCTGTTGCAGCAGTACGGATTCGCGACAACATAGGCCGGGCTGGGACTCGGGCGAAGCGTGGAAACAAGGTAATTGTTCTGTGCCGCCTGCGATGCTGCCAGCTGGTAGCCGAAAAGCTGCTGGTTCTGCTCGGCAATCTTCGCGTCCTTCGCCGCAAGCTCCTGCGCCGTCAGACG
>OGTB01000044.1_pt1 | contig 103857 bp, 135 predicted proteins | sample 1553611 | NCBI WGS metagenome assembly OGTB01 (sample SAMEA2580032, study PRJEB22360) | human gut metagenome | biome: human gut; feature: human-associated habitat; material: faeces | place: Denmark | collected 2008/2010 | reverse complement strand
CTCGTGGCCTCCCCGTTTTGCGAAAGTGCTGCAAAGATACTGCCTTTCTCTATTATAATCCAAATTTTTCTCAATGTTTTTCCGAATTATTTTTCTAAATAAAATATAACCATATAATATTCTGCATTTTACAGAATTATTTTTTTATTGAATATTTTATTCCTCGCCTCTATTTTTATTATATAAATTCCTCGATCGACATTTATCGCTATTTGGTTTTTCCCCTCAGCAGCCACTGCATACAACACTTGCCCGGATAGATTGTAAACCGATATTCGTTCGGAACTACAAAGAGTCGCTATTACAATTTGCCGTCCCGACACATATACGAGCGGATCACATGATCGAACAGATGTAACAGCCGAGATATCGGCCGTAACGGCTCTCTGTACCGAAGACCAATTTGAAACAACATCTTTACATACCGAACGGACTTGATAGCCATACTCTGTCTGAGGAGAAAGCCCCTCTATAACATGAGTCGTAATATTCCCGACCTTTTCCTGAGAGAAAATATCCTTAACATAAGCTCCATAAGTAATCGAAGCATCATCGACAGCTACGTTTCCTTTTTCTTTATGTGCATAAACGACTTTTACCGAAGTCACATGTTCATCGATCGAAAAGGTATATTCGGGATAATTCTTAGAAGTATCGACATATCGCAATGTATCAATAGCTGTCCAACTATTATCCGATTCTTTCTCAACAACAATGTAGGACCCCGTCCCGGAGGATGCAAAACGATACATAAACGAAACCTTTACTATACCCTCGTTATACCGAGGGGTCTGTAAATATTCTCCCGTATTTTTCAATGCGACCGAAGGAGCAGACACTCCGCTACTTGCCGCAGATGTATAATTACCGGAAGCTGTTCCCTCCCAATTATCGGGCAGAGGTTTTCCGGACGAATCTACTTCGTCAAATCCCTCAGTATAAACATGTTGTTCACCGGTCTGTGTAAAACAAATTACCTCATAATTATCGGCTCCCTGAACTTCTTCCCAATTTATTCGGAAAGTACTATCGGTTATATCCGAAGCATCGAGCAACTGCGGCACAGCCAGAGAATCTGTCTCAAATTGCATGCTGTATGCGGCCTTTACTATACCCGAAGGTATAACAGCGCTCACTTGATAGGTGTAGCGAGTCAACGGTCGCAATTCGGTAAAACGATAGTTTTGTACGAGCCCAATTGACTTATCGGTCTGTATATATTCCCGTTTGTCGTCAAGCTGCATACGAAAAAGCCCTATCCTCGAAAAATCATCTTTCGGAGACGATATCCACTCTTTCCCATTATATCGCGATGTAGGGTGTGTTATCTCGGAACGGCGATACAACGTTTTATCTTGCCCCCAATAAGCTATTTCCCCGGCAACCCCCACCACATCAATTATTATACCATCGCGACAAAGCGCAACAGCATCATTCCCATTGAAATTGAGAGGCGAAGTTTCTCCCCCGGGAATAATCTGCGAAGCCTTAGCGATTAACTCCCCATCAGTCGATAGCGAATTTAATAATAAATAGGTCTCTCCGTTATTTAATATAGAAGTTCCTAACGGAGTATCGTTCACGAAAGAACCACTGCCATTAACCTCCATTCGCAAACTGTATGCAGAAAGGTCGACCGGGACTCCTGTTCCGTTATAGATTTCAATCGCTTTATTATACCCCGATCCCTCGACATAAGCCGAAATAATCAAATCTCCGGCAGAGGTATTCCCCGACCAAAGAGAAACTTGGTAATCGATAGCTTCGGGGTAATTAACCCAATGTATCAAAGCCTCGGTGGCCGTAACATCGGATGCCGAGGTTTCTATAAACGAAGGGACTGAAACTACTTGTACCGGTATGCGGTACAGGGTCTCAATGCCCCCTCCCGAAATAACCACCGTATCGCGATATTCTCCTTTCCTCAGCTCTCGACACGATATTTCAACTGTACAACCATCGTGCACTTCTTGTGCCGACACTTCGTAATCGGAAAGTTCAAATATGCCTCCTATCGCCCACGAGAGGGACAAAGAAGAGGTGAGGTTGTTTCCCAATATATCAAATTGTTCGCTTTTATTATCACCCAACATAATCACCCCCATATCCATGATTTGATCCCGACGAGGCAAAGCCAAGAAAGGGAGAGTCTCTGCGGGGAACCTGAACGGGTCTTCCCGATGAGCTCCCCATATATACTCGACCAAATCGGGATAATCTATATAAGGATTTCGATTCCCCTGTATGGTATAAACCGAATCGTTCCTCGCCAACTCTCTTTCGCACGGAGGGTCTTGCGAATGCCACTCCAACAGCATGTCCAACGCCCACTCTTTCCATACCGGATAAGTATTGTTATCGAGCATAGGCGACTGCCAATAGTCACACAAGTTTTCATAGGCCGTTACGACATAGAAATAGGCACGAGCAAAATCGCCCTTATACTCGTCGGCAGGTTCGAAGCAACGGTCGGTATAATCTACTCCCCAACCATTCTTTCCTACCTTCGAGACCCCATTGTCAAAGCCAGAAACTCCCGTGACCTCACCCAACGGCAAATTGTTTTTAGCGGAATTGGCCGATCCGTCTGCCGGGAACAAATGATGCAAATCCCTATAAGCATTATTTTCATAAGCGCCCCACCAACTTTTCGGGAAAGAGTGCTCTATATGCATGCCCCCGACGGCATTAAAGCCATCGAAATAGCGCATTTCATCGGAATACCTGTCCCACACACTACCATCTTCTTTACGGTCTGTTCGGGAGAAGCCCTCCCACGTGGCATCTTCCCCACTACCATAACCGAGTGTATGCATCGAACTTATTATTTCGTATAATGCAGTTTTCAACTCAGCTCCATTTTTTCCATCGGCCGCATAATAATAGCCCGCAGGAACTGTGGCATCAAGCCGAAATCCCAGAAACGAAACGCCCAATATCCCGAAAATTATCCGGGCACAATTTTTCATAGTACTCATAATACAGATTTTTAATCTCAACGCGAGCTATGCACTCTCACCGTATTTTGTAACGACGGAGATACAACCCTCACGATATAAATTCCTTCGGGCAGCTCCCATTCGACCTCCTCGTTATGCAAAATCCGTGAGCCACACAAACGCCCGTCCATCGTATACCACGAGGCAACAGCATTCATCGGGGCATTGAGTATGTGTAACACATTCCCAGAGGTAAATATCAAAACACGGTCTGCCTCCATATCATCGACAGCTGCCGACCACGTAGAGACTGAAATCGTATTAGACACCGACTGAGCCTCTTCCCCGATATAGGGAGTCACCGTATAATGGTACTGTACGGCGGGAGCTAAATCGGATACCATATATTCGTTTACATCTCCTACTCGACGGGGATATCCATCTAAAACAACAGGGGTAGAACCTCCGCCGCTTTTCACTTTAACACTGTGCAAATAGACACGATGGTCTTTTTCTGCTTTGAACGTAATCTTCGATGACTTCGTTCCTCCTTTGAAAGGAATTGTTTTCGTCACCGTCCCTTCCGGCAACGATATTTCATCGACAGGTTCATCATCTACCAGAATGTACAAAACCGAATTATCGGTTGTTTTGTAAGGCGATGCCTCCACTGTTATAGACACATCGTCTGCCGACAAATCGACCACCGGAGAAATGGCGCTACCATCATCACTACCCGAACCTAATCGTAATTTTCCCGATTCAACAGCAGTATATCCCTCATATGTCCACGAACCGGGCTTCGACGAAAACGTCACGTCCAATATGTCCTTCTCAGGAGCACTCGACGAATAGTCGTCGTACCACACATTCAATTCATAATCGGTTGCTTCCGATTTCGGAGTCCAAACCGCCACAAAAGAATTTTTCGTAATATCCTTCGCCGGCAATGCGACAAAATCATCGATAGCCTGTCCTTTCAAATTAACGATAATCGGAGACTTTAATCCACCTCCCGATATTTCCAAAACAGCTTCGTGCGAGCCTACTACCGAAGAACGATAGGCTAACTCGACAGTCGTTCCATTATTAACCTCATCGGCTGTAAGTTCCCGACGATTCACCGAAAAGCACTCACTATCATCGCCTCCTACTTCAACCGAAACAGCACTCTCGATATTACGTCCTCTAACAGACAGTTGAACCGTTACCGGTGAAGAACTATTCACCGAAGCGATTCCCATATCGACAGTCGATCCGTTTCGAGGAGCCTCGATATACGGAGCATCTCCTCCATCTGGCATAAAGGGGATATTACGACTGTCTCCAAAGATGAGATCGACCAATTCGGGATAATCGATAAACGGGTTCCGATTCCCTTGCCGCGACTCATAGACAGCTTCGTTTCTATCCAATTCTTTTTGGCTAACGGGGTCTTGCTCGTGCCAACGAAGCAACATATCCAACTGCCACTTGGTTATATAAGGATAGGCAGAGGAAAACACCTCAGCACCATATCCACTCGTTGCCACCCCTTTATACCGAGTAGCAAAATAGAAATAAGTACGCGCAAAATCGCCTTTATATTCATCGTTCGGCTCGAATACCGTATGCGAATAACCAGGAGTCTTACATTTTCCCCATTTGGAAAATCCATTTTCCGAGCCCGGTGCGTCAGAGGCTACCTCTCCAAACGGGTAGTTGCTGCGCATTCCATTTACTTTTCCATCGGTTGGATAGACATGCCACACATCGGACTTCATAGGCGACCGCTCACTAAACCAGCTTTTGGGAACCGAGTGCTCTCTATTATAGCAATCGCCTTCACTCCCATATGAACCGCATTGATCGGTTCCAAAAGTATAGTTCGTTATATCGGAATACATATCCCACACTTTCCCATCGGAACGTCTGTCTGTCGTTTTATAAAGATTCCACAAGCCATTATAACCTACATCGGTTGCATCGTTTAAGATGGTAGACAAACTTTTTTGCAAATCCTCACCGCTTTTTCCAACAGCAGCATCATAATATCCGGCAGGAATCTCTGCAAATACAAAGAACGGAAACAAGCAAGTCAAAACGACAAGCAACAAACAGTTACGTGAAATACAGTTCATTATCTATTATTTAAGTTATATTTTTAGAAAAGGGACGTAAAGATAATAATAAAATATCAAAACCGTTTTAAAATCGATGGATTTCACAAAAAACAACAAAGCCGACTATCTATTAAGATGTCGGCTTCTATCTATATAACTAACCTGTTCTTTCAATCTATCCCTGAATCGAGCACTCCCGAAAAGCCTCGTTTTTTATCTTTCCAAATCTGATACCTATAAACCAAGCAAGTCGTCACAAAATAAACTCCTGTCAGAATCCATAACATCGTATAGGCATGACGCACATCATAAATACCAGCCCCGGCCGTATTCATACGTACAAAGCCTTCTATTCCCCAAGTAGACGGAATGAGAGCACCCAACCACTTCCAAAACTCCGGCATAGCATAACGAGGCCATGTAATACCCGATATGAACAAAAATATAACCGAAGTAAAGACAAACAACAAGAAAGAACTTTCGCGTTCTCGAACAAATATGGATAGCGTCATTCCAAAAAATATAGAAGATAACAAGAACGGAACGGCAAAAGAATAAATTTCTACCTGACTACCTATCTGCGGATATTTAAAAAGCCACGGAATAAAATGTAGTATGTATGCCGTACATAAAATATACAAGCTAAAATAGCACAATGATTTGCCTATCACCAAATGCAATACATTATTGTGCATATGTTCTCGTCCACTGTAAAACAGGTGTAATTGTCGATGTTCATAAATTCCCCCAGCCATCATACCAATTCCCAAAATAAGGCTCTGCTGTAAAATCAACACCAATATGGCAGGCAATAAAAACGATGCCAAACCCGACTCTGGATTATACAAATTAATAGAGCTATACGGAATGGGTTGTGTCGCTACATTGATTTGTTCCTGCGTGGCTCCACCCAAAGCCTGAGTCTGTAACTTTCCTCCGAGGTTCATCGTCACATCGGTCAACGCAATTAAAAAACCTTTGTAATTCAAGAGAATACTCATATCCGAATAGAACGAAACGACACTTTGTTCACCTCGCTCTATTTTTCGACTGAAATCTTCCGGAATAAACAATATTCCATAACAATGCTTTTCATACATCATGTGCTTCGCCTCGTCCATATCGGCACAATACGAAACGATATGCGCATTCGGTGTCGCGTCCATCTCACGAGCGAGCTCCCGGCTCAAAGGGGTACGGGCATTATCCACGACGACCATAGGCACTTCCCTCACTACCTCAGGGTTATACACTGCGGCATATACAATCGGATAAGCGAATGGTAAAGCAAAGAAAAACAGCACGATTCCCAAATCATGAAAAACAGCACGGTATTCCCGCCGCCAAATGTAATAAATGTCGGACAAACCTATTTTTATAGAATGAAACAATTTCATATCATTTTATTTTTACATCACGGTACATATACTTGACGCATCAAAGCCTTTTTCAACCGGGGTAACAACGGAGTGGATGCCACCGCAAACAAAATCAATGCGACATAATGTACACGCGAATAATAAAGAGGTATTCCATTCAATGCCTGATCTACATAAATCAAAAAATAATGCCGTACAGGCAACACATACGAGATAGCTTGGAACGGCAAATACATAGCCGGCACAGGGAAAGAAAATCCCGCGATAGAAAGAGACAAGACTCCCACCAGACCACCGACACTCAACCCAATTCTTAACGAAGGCGCAAAACACATAATAATTACCGCAAAACTCTGTGAAGCGACAACCAACAAGAACATCGCGAAAATCATGTGCCAAATGCTGTTATGCATCGGGAAATGCAAATAACCGTATAGCAACGACAAGTATAAAAGCCCCATCGAAAAAAATATGATCGTTTGAGGAATGAGTTTACCTGTAATAGCAATAATAATCGAATCGTCGGCAGTCCGCAGCCATTCTCTCGACGTGGCTCGTTTCATCTCAGATCCGATACTGAAAACCGTAACCAACAGAATCATCAATTGTAATAACCCGGGAAGGAAAGAATTATTCAGATAAACCGAATAGCTAATCCACGGATTGCCCAACGCATGCATATCCGTCGCTATCGGCTGCAACTTAGCCATAATCTGTGACTCCTCGGCTCCCGCAGAAAGTAACACTTGGCGCACAACTGCACCCGAAGCTAACACCGACATGGTTTTGAAACTTTTATATAGCAGCGACGCAGGAATGTAATAGGCATCATTCGTATAAAAAGAAATCTCGGGTTGACGACCGGCGATAGCCTTCGCTTCAAAATCCTCAGGAATAATCAAAAATCCGAAAATATCACCCGACTGCATCAACTCCCGAGCCTCGGTAAAGCTATTCAACTTATAGGTAACATCGACCGACTCCTGAGATCCAAGCTGTTGAATAAAATTCCTAGACGTAGAGGTGTGATCGTGATCAACAATCGCTACCGGAATCTTATGAGGTAACCCTTCGTGCATCAAGGAAAGCAGGAATATGCAACTGAATAGCGGCGCTCCTACCATACAAAGTACATAGATAGGACGCGAAACCAGTTGTTTCAATTCCCGGACAATAGTAGCCCAAAGCCCCGTTTGATATTCCATTCGTTCTGACATATAGACATTCTCGAAGTTACAGAACTTCCATTTTACTTTTTATCTCTTTTCAACAATACCGACATTCCCGGACGTAGATTATCGACCGGTTCGACCGGACGGGCTTTCACTTGGAAAGTTTTGGCATCGTATTGCCCGGTAACTTTCGTAGCGCGCCATACCGCATAAGACCCCATATCCCGAATATAAAATACTTTCAAAGTCACTTCCTTATTTTCCAATGCCGGAATTATAGCCTGTACTTCGGCTCCCATAGTCAAATTTTCTAACAAGTCTTCCCGAACATTGAACGAAACCCACATATCGTCGAGTTTCAATACATTCATAATCGGGGCTCCTAAACTCACCAATTCCCCCACATTCGGAAAAATATCGGAAATTTCACCATCGGTAGGAGCCGTCAGATAAGAATCCGACAAAATAGACTCGACCTCTGCGACACTACCTTGTGCGGCGGCGACCATAGCGGCAGCGGCAGCCTTATCCTCGGCCTGCGCACCGGCCTTTGCCATTTCATATTGCGATTTAGCCGCACTTTCAGTAGCGACCATTGCTTTATAAGCAGCCTCGGCTTCATCGCGTTTTTGTTCCGAAACTACTCCTTTCTTATACAACGACTGCATACGCTCATACGTCTTCTTGGCGATCGTTAAACCGGCTTGAGCCTGTTGCCACATATCATAGGCAGAATTCAACAGTTCCACGCGCGTACCACTGTCCACCTTTTTATTCTGAGCCTTAGCTACGGTTTCCATAGCCTCGGCCTGTGAGAGTTTCGCCTCTACCAACGAAGAATGAATATGTACCAATGTATCCCCCGCCAGAACATGCTGTCCCTCCTCTACCATGAATTCGACCACTCGGCCGGGCAACTTTCCTGAAACCCGTACTTGTGTCGCTTCGGCCTGCCCTTGAATAATTTGGGGCTCCGGTTTAAGCAAGAATAATCCGATCAAGGCCAAAACAACTATAATGACAATCAAAGCAATGAGGCCTACGACCAAACTGCGCTCTTTCTTTTCTCTTAGATTTTCCATTGTAAATCTGTTTTGCTATTTTTTATATTTTCTATTTTCAATATTTCATAGTACCCAAAGCCTTAGCCAAATAAACCTCGCAAAGTCGGGTATCGATTTCGGCATCTATTTTCTCCGATTGGGCTTCGAGCCATGCCGTTTGAGCTTCAAGAACATTTGTCGTCGTAAGTACTCCCTCTTGAAATCCAAGCTGCGCATTCCTCAAATTTTCATCGGCTTTCTCCAAATTTTTCACAGCCATTTTATAAGTTCTATAAGCCTCAGAAGTTTTAAAAGCCGCTTGACTTACCTGCAATTCTATCTTTTCTTTCACGTCGGCCAATTCCAACTTGGCAACAACCGCTTCACTCTTAGCGGCACGAATCTTATTGTAGTTCTTTCCCCAATGAAGGATTGGAATATTGAGCATTACTCCCACGCTGAACATACCGTCGAACTCGTTTTTAAATCCGTTAAATACGTTGGGATTGGTAAAAGAATAAGTCCCTACCAAAGCCAACTTGGGTAACATATCGGAAAGAGCCAAGTTTTTCTTCTTTTCATAGATTTTCGCCGCATAATTAAGGCTCAATACTTCATTCCGATTTTTAAAAACCTCCTCCATATTATACGACAACGGAGTCTCCTGCGGAGCTACACGCTCCAACGATTCATCTTCAAGCGTAAATATAGAATTGACCGGCAACCCGCAGATTTGAGCCAAAGCCATACGCGACAAAGCCAATCCGTTATCGACCTTAGCAAGGGTTATCTGAGCGGCATTCAACTTCACGGCTACGGTCAATCCGTCCGACTGAGTCGCAACTCCTTCGGCTATCATCTCTTGTACATGCCGGTTCAACGTATCGAGTAAAGCCGTATAACTCTCGGCCAGTTTTCTCTTATGAACGAGAGAGACCACTTGCCAATAAGCCTCATCTGCCTGATAAATAATTTCCTTTTCGGCCGTATTCTTCTGCGACACCGCCAACTTCTCGGCATATCCGGCAATATCGTTCAATGCCTTTATCTTACCCCCCATAAAAATAGGTTGCGTCAGTGTCACCAACCCGGCATACACATTATGTACATCGAACTCGAAAGCCTCTTTCGGGATCATGGCGACGGTCGACGGTATAGGCTGCCCGTTGTTCAATATAGGTTGCCCGGTCGCCGGGTTAGTTACCACATTATACTTGTATTCTTGACTGGCTAAATCGAATGTCTTTGTAGGCAAATATTGGTCGGACTCCAAAAGCGATATCGACTTTTGATTATACATATAAGACCCGGTAAAATCTATTCCCGGGAAATAAGCTCCCCTAGCCGATTTTTTTGTATAGCCTGCCCCTTTCACCTTTTCTTCGGCTATACGTAGTTGCTTATTATTCTTTAATGCCATCTGTCGGCAAGAATCGAGCGAAACCGGTTGTTGTGCCGAACCCATCAGAAAAGATAACAAGAAGGCTGCTAACAATGCCCTCCCTGCCCATATGCTTCCATTTATTTTCATACGCTTCTATTTATCTCTTACTTTTCTTTAACGGAACTAATACTTGTTTTGCTTATAGTTGCATAAACAATTTTATTTCTTAAAAAAATAATGCACCCGGCATTACACCGCAAAAATACGCCGAGTTTAGCATTAAACAAATATTTAAAGATTTTAGTTTTCTATTTTTACTATTTTTTAAGAATCGGCTTTGAATTTTTCCACGCTGTATTCGAAAGCTATTTTCGAAAGCATTTTTCATGAACGAAAAAAACTCAATAACCAAACGATAGAATACTACCGAAAATATACTTCATAAGATACATAGAAGAATCATCTCTCTACGCAAAATATCGACTCAGTCGATATTTTCTCCTTTTATACCTCTAACCCCTCAATCAAAGATTATATGATTTTTTCAATCCCCTCGCCCTGCGGGCTCTTCCCCTATTGCTGCGCGACACAGGGGGAGAGGGCTAAAACTCACTTCGGAGATTTCAATAGAGGAGAGGAGTTGAATAATCTGGTACTAACTATGAAGTGAAATGTTTCCGGTTAGGTTCAACTTGTTCAATTTTTTGGGCACTTCACAAATGAATAGAGGGTTACTTTTAAACTCCTCCTCTGTGTTTTGCACGGCAAAATATAGGGAAGATGGCACGTAGTGACGGAGGGGTTAAATTTTTCAAGAATCTATTCGGCCGCTTTTTAACCATTCACCAAGAAGACAGGAATACACTTATCGACAAGAGATTCATCGCTAAAATTCAAGTCTGCCTCCCCACAAATTATCGACTGAACCACAGCTTTACCCATACTTTCACATCGGCCCGATTCTCCAAACAAATACAGAGGCGGAAGCTATTGTTTCAAAGTGAACGAACGAGTCCCTATCTTATAGTTATCGGCAAAGATATCCACGCGATATTCCCCGGGATATAAAAACTCTTCCACAGCCCAATACATTGTCACATCATTCAATTCTTCACCTGTATATTCAATCAATTTTCGACAAGAATAATTTATTTCACGATCTTCAAAAGGAAATACATCGGCCCTATCTTTCACCAATACATCTCCATCGGGTTTTACAATACGGGCATAAATATATTTCTCACCGACTTCGGCCGTTACATTTTTGGCTATGGAGAATGTTATCTTTATTTTATCGGTCTTTTTAATTTTTTTTGCAGTTTTTCCTCTCGAATCTATCGGAGTCACCACAATACCTACGGCATCGAGTTTTGCCGCTAATGTTACCTTTTCGGTCAATTCCTCTCGTTCTTGTTTCAATTGACTTGCTGTTTGCGCTACCTCTCTATACCGCCGGGTCACCTTCGCATTCTCTTCCCGCAACTGCTTATTGGCGACATTCAACGAATCGATTTGCATCACATAATGACGCATAATTCCCCGCAGCGTAGTCAACTCCCGCTTTAATTCCTCGATACGAGCCGAACTCGTATTTTTCACAGTCCGCAACTCTTCCAACAATCGTTGAACTTTCACCTTCTCGGCATCGAGCTTTTCGATCAACGAGTCGTTATTGAACATCATCTTCTGCCCCTCGAACTGATCGTACTGGGCAGCCAAATCGCTATATTCTTTTTCAAGCTCGCTCCGCTGTTTGTCTATCTCCACTTGCTCCTTGAAATCGGACATTTCTTTATGTTGCATGTATATGAAAATCCCGGTTCCCAACAATGCGACGACCAGAACAGCGATAACAACCCATACCAAATTACTCCTTTTCATAATATACAGAAGCTTATTTTTTTCTTGCAAAAGTAAATCATTATCGAATATCAATCAAGAACAGACAGATTATTTAAGTTATAAATGTTAAATTATATTCTTCCTCAAATTCGAAAAAGGAATCATGCAGCGCCTCATTTCACCAAAGAAATATTGGAAGGACAAAATCTTTTTGTCATAAAAATAATTAAGTTAACACCGTTGCAAGCTATTTTCCCTATCTTTGTGAAATCTTAGATAAGTTATGCACCTAAGCGATTATGGGAAAAATAATTGATTTTTTCAAAAAGCACCCGATAATCAAAACGTTAGTATTGATGATTATCGTTTTTTTTCTGCTGATAGCACTCACTCTATACGGGTTAAAGCTATATACACGGCACGGGAAAGCGGTCATTGTCCCCGAGGTCAAAACAATGATTTTACCCGATGCTCTACGCATTCTCGATCGGGAAGGATTTCGGTACGACATAATAGACTCTCTGTTTATCGACGGTGCGGTTCCGGGTAGTGTCATCGAACAGACCCCTGCTGGTGGCAGCAAAGTAAAAGACGGTCGAATTATTTATCTATCGATCAACGCTTACTCCCCCAGAATGATTTCTTGTCCAAAAGTCTCCGATATGTCTCTTCGCCAAGCTCTTTCCACCTTAGAAAGTGTAGGGTTGACAGATATTAAAACACAAAATGTACCATCGGAATACCCCGATCTCGTTATCGGTATACAATACAAAGGCGAAAACCTCGAACAAGGAGATAAAATTCCTGCGGGAAGTTCCTTAACTTTACTTGTGGGAGACGGCGTACCCGAAGAATATCCCGACTCGACGATCGACGAGATTCCACAAAATGCGGAAGAAGCACCTCTCACCGATGAAAGTTGGTTTAACTAAACAATTTCGAATGCAATGAACACTTGCGACGAAGACATAGAAGCCGATGACAAAATCATCGCAGAAGAAGGTGAGCGGGAATTGTATGAACACTTCCGGTTCGTGGCAGACAAAGGACAAAATCTATTACGAGTAGATAAATTTCTCGTAGCACGTCTCGAAAGTTCTTCCCGTAACCGGGTACAACAGGCAGCCGAAACTGGCTGTATTCTCGTAAACGGGAAAGCGGTCAAGTCGAACTATCGCGTAAAGCCGCTCGATGTCGTGTCTGTCGTCATGGATCGACCCAGATACGAATTCGAGATCATACCCCAAGACATACCGCTCGATGTCGTATACGAAGACAAAACCGTCTTGGTTGTCAACAAACCGGCAGGATTGGTCGTACACCCCGGACACGGGAATTATAGCGGGACACTGGTAAACGCACTGGCGTACTATTTCCGGGATACCCCCGACTATGATGTAAGCGACCCCCGTTTGGGATTGGTACACCGTATCGACAAAGACACTTCCGGATTATTAGTCATAGCCAAGACACCCGAAGCCAAAACAAACTTGGGATTACAGTTTTTCCATAAAACTACCCAAAGACAATACGTAGCTTTGGTATGGGGTATTATGGAAAAAGACGAAGGAACGATAACCGGAAATATCGGTCGTAGCCTCAAAGACAGATTACAAATGACCGTATTTCCCGAGGGAGACTTCGGCAAACATGCGGTAACTCATTATAAAACCTTAGAAAGATTGGGATATGTTTCTATCGTCGAGTGTAAGCTCGAAACTGGGCGGACACACCAAATCAGGGTACACATGAAACATATCGGACACACTCTTTTTAACGACGAACGTTACGGGGGAGACCAAATTCTCAAAGGAACGACCTTTACCAAATACAAACAATTTGTACAAAACTGCTTTGAAATTTGCCCCCGGCAAGCCCTACACGCCAAAACTCTCGGATTCAAACACCCCGTAACAGGAGAAGAGATGTTTTTCGATTCCCCCATACCGCAAGATATGACCTTGCTGTTTGACAAATGGCGTAATTATACGGCCAATCGAGATATATAAAACATAAGAATAAAAACAATAGACGGTTCTATACCTTAAAAATATTAATGTTATGGAATGCCCAAAAGAATTTGACGATATTCGACCTTTTTACGACAGTGAATTTCACGACAAAATGAAAGTTCTGGTTACAGAACCCGGATTCGAGCACGCTGTTCGTTACGTACTCCGCGACATTAACTACGAACTATTCTGCCAAGAATTGTTGACTATCGACAACAAAAAAGACTTTCAATTACTGGTTATGCGCTCTTTCCTAGAAGGGCTAACTCAGAAAACCACCAAAGGACTTACCGGGAACAATCTCGATGTACTCGATAAGGCAAAAAGCTACACATTCATGTCCAACCATCGCGACATTGTGCTCGATGCCTCTCTACTCAATCTGCTACTCATTCGAAACGGAATAAAAACCAGTGAAATAGCCATCGGAAACAATCTGCTCATATACGACTGGATATCCGATTTAGTTCGGCTCAACAAGAGTTTTATCGTCAAACGAGACGTAGGCGTGCGCCAAATGCTCGATGCCGCCCGACAGTTATCGGGATACATACATTTCGCTATAACGAAAAAAAACGAATCGGTATGGATAGCCCAACGGGAAGGCCGTTCGAAAGATTCCGACGACCGCACACAAGAATCTCTCATTAAAATGTTAGGCATATCCGGAGAGGGAGACCTCATCAATAACTTAAAAGAAATAAACATTGTTCCGGTCTCCATATCCTACGAATATGACCCCTGCGACTATCTCAAAGCACACGAGTTCCTGCTCAAACGAGACAATCCCGATTTTAAAAAATCCCAAAGGGACGATTTGCACAGCATGGAAATAGGTCTGCTCGGCTTCAAGGGGCGTGTACATTTTCAAATATCCCCGTGCATCAACGACGAACTCGACAAATTATCGGCAATCGACGAAAAATCGGAATTACTGTCCAACATACTCAAAGTAATAGACAAGGCCATTCATACCAATTATAAAATATATCCCGGTAACTATATCGCTTACGATATTCTAGACGGACAGAAACGTTTCGCCGACCGTTACACAAATAAAGACCAAACCACTTTTGCCAATTACCTGAACTCACAATTGGCAAAAATCCCCGACGTAACGAGTAAAGACAAAGACTTCCTGAAAGAGCGCATTCTCTCCATGTATGCCAATCCGTTGAAAAATCAATTGATAGCATTAGGGCAAGAAGCCTGAATGACAACACAATAAGGAAACGATGAGTGTTTTCAACGCAACACTCATCGTTTCCTTCTCAACATTCGATAAAATTATATGCGGTTACCCCTTCTTCTCATTTTACTTCCACTGTTGGCTCTATCGGCCGATTTCTATATCTTTCGACGCAACTTTCGTCATAAATCTAAATGGATAAAAATTCTTTGGTGGGGTCTTTCCTTGGTCACTCTCTTTCTCGTATGTATGGGGGTGACAGGCCTATTCGCTTTTCCGGGGAAGCTCGATATAAATATCTCCATGTGGATATTCTATATTTTCTTCTTGGTCTACATGCCCAAATGGTTTTACTCCATATTTTCTCTATTCGATTACGTCCCCCGTCTATGGAAAAGGAAGAAAGGGAAATGGGGTCACATGATCGGTACGGCATTAGCCCTGTATGTCATCGGGTCCATGCTCTACGGCGCATTCTATGCCCGACAACACCCCATATATAATTACAGGACAATCTCTTTTCCCAATTTGCCGGAAGACTTCGACGGATACCGCATCGTCCAATTCTCCGACCTCCACCTCGAAACTTTGGGCTCCGCAGCCAATTACTTGCCCCGATGGATAAACCGTATTAATCAACTACACCCCGACCTTATCGTTTTTACGGGAGACCTCGTCAACCGCCGAGGGAACGAATTGCCTCCTTACATGAACGTACTTTCCCGTCTCTCCGCGCCCGATGGAGTATATTCTATCTTGGGGAATCACGATTACGGCGACTATTTCCATTGGGGGAACCCAGAAGAAAAAGAACAAACGCTCCGTTTGCTCATCGTCGACGAGGGAAAAATGGGTTGGACGATGTTGAACAATCGTTCGGTATTTCTTCGCCGGGGAAACGACAGTATCGCCCTTATCGGTGTTGAAAATTGGGGGCTTCCACCCTTCCCGCAATACGGGAAATTGGATCTGGCATATTCCTCGTTGAACGATTCGGTCTTCAAAATACTGCTCTCTCACAACCCGCTGCATTGGAAACACGAAGTTATTCCACACTCGAACATCGACCTCACTTTATCGGGACACACCCACGCCATGCAGCTGAAATTAGGCTGGAAAGGATTTGAATATTCTTTTGCCGAACCCTTGTATCCCGAATGGAGCGGTCTATATACCGCCCCCGATAAACATCAAATGTTATACGTCAATGAAGGTATCGGTTGTGTATTCCTTCCCATGCGAATCGGCGCCCGCCCCGAAATCACGATTATAACATTAAAGAAAGAATCATGAATACATCGATATACAAGCTCCTGTCTCAATCACTGGGTTTTACCGAGAAACAAATCGAAAAAACAATCGAACTGCTCGACAGCGGAGCCACTATTCCTTTCATCAGCCGTTACCGCAAAGAGGCTACCGGTTCCCTCGACGAGGTACAAATAGGTAATATCAAGGAAGCATACGATAAACTATGCGAGACCGAAAAACGAAAAAAATTTATCATTTCGACAATCGAGGAACAAGGAAAGTTGTCGGAAGAGTTGAAACAACGCATAGATTCTTGTTGGGACATTACCGAGCTCGAAGATATATACCTACCCTATAAACCCCGTAGAAGAACCCGTGCAGAGATAGCCCGGGAACATGGATTAGAACCCCTCGCCAAAATCATCATGGCGCAAAAAAGCGAAAAGATAAAAACGAGTGCCGCCCGATTCGTTACTCCCGAAATCCCCGATGAGCAAACAGCGGTCGAAGGAGCTTGCGACATCATCGCCGAATGGGTCTCCGAGAACGAACGAGCCAGAAATACCATTCGGCGTTGCTTCGAGCACAGCGCTGTCGTCCATGCGAAAGTCATTAAAGGGAAAGAAACCGAAGGCGATAAATACCGCGATTACTTCGAATGGAGCGAGCCGCTACGACGTTGTGCTTCCCATAAAATCTTAGCGGTGAGACGAGGAGAAAATGAAGGTATTCTCAGAGTTTCTATTACTCCCGACGACGATACAGCGATAGAACGGTTACAACAAATATTTATCAAAGGCTCAGGAGAAACGTCGAACCTTGTCGACAAAGCGATAAAAGATAGTTATAAAAGACTTCTGCGCCCTTCCATAGAAAGTGAATTCGCCGCCGCCTCAAAAGAAAAGGCAGACAACGAAGCTATCCGAATTTTTGCGGGAAACGTGCGACAATTACTTTTAGCACCACCATTAGGACAAAAACGAGTATTGGCCATAGACCCGGGATTCCGAACCGGCTGTAAAGTAGTTTGTCTCGACGCTCAGGGAAATCTATTACATAACGAAACCATATACCCTCACCCGCCTCGTCAAGATTCGGCAGGAGCGGCACGCAAACTCACACAGCTGGTAGAAAGCTACAAAATCGAAGCTATCGCCATCGGAAACGGAACTGCTGGACGGGAAACGGAACAATTCGTCACAAACCTCCGTTACGACCGCAAGATACAGGTCTTCGTCGTCAGCGAAAGCGGCGCATCTATCTATTCCGCCTCAAAAGTAGCTCGGGAAGAATTTCCCGAACACGATGTGACGGTGCGTGGTGCTGTATCTATCGGTCGCAGACTCATAGATCCGTTGGCCGAGTTAGTCAAAATCGACCCGAAATCTATCGGGGTAGGACAATATCAACACGATGTCGACCAAACCAAACTGAAAAAATCGCTCGACCGAACGATTGAGTTTTGTGTAAACTCCGTGGGGGTAAACGTAAACACCGCCAGCAAGCACCTGCTCACTTACATATCGGGATTAGGCCCTCAACTCGCTCAAAACATAGTCGATTATCGCAAAGAAAACGGAGACTTCGCCCGAAGAACCGACTTGCTCAAAGTACCCCGCATGGGAGCCAAAGCGTTCGAACAGGCCGCAGGGTTCCTTCGTATTCCCCATGCACAAAATCCGCTCGACAATTCTGCCGTCCACCCGGAACGATATCCCATCGTAGAAAAAATGGCGGACGATCTGAACTGCACCGTAAGCGATCTGATAGAAAACAAAGAGCTGAAAAAACAGCTCGACCTCAAAAACTACATATCCGGCGATGTGGGTATGCCCACTCTATCCGACATCATCGCCGAACTCGACAAGCCCGGCCGGGACCCTCGCCGTTATATCGAAATGATGGAATTCGATGCCAAAGTAAAAACGATAGACGACTTACAAGAAGGAATGGTTCTCAATGGCATAGTCACCAACATTACCCAATTCGGCTGTTTCGTCGACATCGGTATCAAAGAAAACGGATTGGTACATATCTCGCAAATGTCCGACCGATACATCTCCAATCCGGCCGAAATCGTCTCTATGCACCAACCGGTTAAAGTCCGTGTCATCGGTATCGACCGAGAACGGAAACGTATACAACTCTCCCTAAAAGATGTGTCATGAATACAGTTTTGATCAGCCTAGCCTCAAACACGCCCGACAAACTGCGACAAATGAATAACGCATTTGCCGAATTACAGAAAATGGGACTCGTTGCCGCATCTTCTTCTATCTATGAAACGGTAGCTTGCGGAAGCATAAAAAGCCCCAATTACCTCAATGCCGTAGTTAAAATATTCACCGATACCGACCATCAAGAACTACATAATGTCTTAAAAACGATGGAGAAGGCACACGGCCGTATCCCCGAATCGAAACTTTCCGGCAAAATTCCATTAGACATCGACATCGTTGTCTGGAACGGAGAAATAATCCGTCCTCAGGACTGGAAACAAGATTACTTCCAGACAGGACTTAAAGAACTGGAACAAATGACTTGAAAACCTTTCTATACACTTAATCGTTTAACTCAAAATATCATTCATTATGAAAACAATCGAAGAAACTTTACTGAACCGCACATCGGTCCGTCGCTACGAATACGATAAGATACCGTCCGAGACACTCGATTTCATCTATCGAGCCATCGCGAATACCCCGACAAGTTACAACGGGCAACAATTCTCGGTAATAGCTATCGACGATCAATCCATTAAAGAAGAGCTCTACGCCATTACAAACCAAAAACAAATTAAAACTTGCGCCACTTTACTGGTATTCTGCGCCGACTATCATAAAATTGACATCTTGGCACAAAAAAAGGGAATCGACAATCCTCATTTCGAGAATACGCTCGACGGCGTTATGGTAGGAATCATCGATGCTGCCCTAGCCATGCAGAATGCGGTAGTAGCAGCCCAAGCCGCCGGACTCGGTAGCTGCTGCGTAGGTTATGCTCGTACAGCCAATCCGGAGAAAATAGCCGAAATTCTAAAATTACCCGAAGGTACGTTTGTCGTTTGTGCACTCACATTGGGCATACCCAGAGAATCACCCGACGTAAAGCCCAAACAACCGCTATCATTAGTCATACACCACAATCATTACCGTACCGACGACATGGCTCCCGAGCTCGAACAATACGACCGAACCATATCCGAATATAATCGCCACCGCAGCGGAACGACCTCCGAAAACGACTGGTGCGCCCATATTTTAGATTATTACCGGATAGCTTTGGGCTACGACATGGAAGGCTATTTGAACAAACAAGGGTTCAAACTCCCGTTCTCCGATAAGAAATAATAATATTATATATACTATAATAGGGGGAAAGAGAAAATCACAATCAGATTTTTATGTATATCTTTGAAGTCGATTACAATAAAACGGTTTCAAAGATATACGAATCATCAAACCCATACTTACTATGAAAACCAAAGCCATTCTCAGTTCCTTATTAGTCTGCATAGTAACGACATTATCTGCCCAAATCAATCTCAACGATTCTACGGTACAAGTTGTAGCCTATTGGTCGAAAGGTGACAGTTACGATTATCTGTACGATTATTACAAATACAACATACAGGGCAAAGACACCATATCGTGGGAAAGAACCATATCCAAGATAAATATTACGGTTATCGACTCTACCGAAAACAGCTATACGCTACAAGCCGTTTATGATACTCCCAACGCCATTCGCTCTGGTTCGGACAGTATAAGCCGAGAACTCACCTCTCGAATAAGCCGTACTTTCGGCAACGACACAGTCATCGTCGAGACAAACGAGTTGGGCACGATAAAACGGCTTGTCAATTTCGACCAACTGAGGTCTCGTTACCTGAAAGCCGCCGAAATGACAGCCGAAGCATTGTGCGCCCAACAAGGTTCCGAGGCGCAAAAAGATTCCCTCTTCCGGTTTCTCAAATCCACCCTGTACAAACAGATGGGCGACACGACCGTCATAGTATCCACCGCACTCGAAGAACTATCCCTTCTACTCTACTACCACGGTTGTAAAATGGATTTTGACGAAGAATATCAAATCGAAGAAAATTTCCCATCTCTTGTCGGTGGCGCACCCTGTAAAGGTATGAGAACATTTTGGATCGAAGAAGTCGATCCCGAAAACGGTTCCTTTCGCATAGCCAGCGACGCAATAGTAAATACCGACCAAGCCATAAGACAATTTATAGAACTCATACAGAGCAATCTACCCGAAGAAGACAGGAGAAAACCGATTGACAGTTCTCAAATTCCGATTATTATGGCCCAAGACCAAAACGACACTTATATACACGCCGATACCGGTTGGCCTCTCGTCGTCTATTACACCCGAACGACACAAGTAGGCGAAAATAAAAGCGGACAAGAAATTTCTTTGGAAATAAATATCCCCGAATAATATATGACATATAACAAAAAAAAACGGGCGGTTAAGCGACATGTTTACGCTTTTTGTCGATACTGTTTTGGTTCTTTATAAAATTTAGATATATTTGTATCACAATTAATTAATCGCCCCATGTAAATATTACAGACTATTTTTTTCGATTAACTATTCTATATATTTTGGTTAACGTAACGATTCCGCTGTGAAGCGGGGTTGTTACTTTTTTATCGTTTCACAAAAGAATCCCCAATCTCACAAAACCAAAATATCGGTTCAGTAGAAAATCGGTGGAGGTAAACATGAATTTTTGCAAATGAGATGGATTGCGTTCCTCCTTTTCCCCTGCCGTGTCCCGTAGACTTACGGGGAGTCGTGTAGCAATATAGAGGAGAGGGGGTGGAAAGATTTCATAAACTTTTTAGCTATAAGAGTTAACCCTTCCGTCCGGCGGACACCCCCCTATATTTTACTGTACAAGACACAAGGGAAGAGGCTTAACACCAGCCTGTTACATCGTTTTAACGAATGAGATAATTGTATTTACACTTCTCCCCTGTGTGGCGGTAGCCATATAGGGGAGACACCGAAGAAACGGCAGTTTCTAAGAAGAGGGGGTGGAAAGATTTCATAGACTTTTTGGCTGTAAGGGTCACACCCCGTCACTGCGTGACACCACTCCTATATGGCTAACAAAACACCTCGTAAGGCTACGGGACACGGCAGGGGAGGAGGACGGACTAAGATGTCTCTGCGAATCTTTTTTCCTCCCTACCTGCAAAAATATAAGAGTTAAAAGACAATCCCCACTAATTATAGGCTGAGCCGGAGTATCTCGATGGGACTATCTACTAAATGACAAGCTCCGGCTTCAATCAATTCTTCACGGCTCCGAAATCCCCATGTTACACCGACCGATTCGACCCCGGCAGCCTTCGCGGTAAACATATCCACATCTGAATCTCCCACATACAGGGCTTTTTCCGCCTCAACCCCCGACTTATTTAGAATTTCATATACAATATCGGGAGCTGGCTTTACCGGAATACCGTCACGCTGTCCCAATACAGATACGAAATCGATTCCGGGGAAAAAATACTGTATTAACTTTTGGGTTCCTGCCTGATATTTATTCGATGCCACAGCTATTTTCACACCATGAGAATTTAAAACAGACAATAATTCCTCCACTTTATCGTAAGGGCGAGTATAATCGGTATTATGTACCGAGTAATATTCCAAAAAATAGCTCCTCACACGAGATACATTATCCGACGAACGACTCTCTTCCGGCAAAGCTCGCTCGAACAATTTAGTTATTCCGTTCCCTACAAAATGAAAATATTCCTCCTCCCTATGTTCTGGAAAACCGCAACGACGCAAAGCATAGTTCGTACTGATAGCCAAATCGGCAATCGTGTTTAACAAAGTCCCGTCCAAATCAAAAATAACCAACTCTTTCATCTTCTTTTATTTTACAAAATACAAAGGTAGTGTAAAGCGAACGCAGAAACAATCAAAATTCACAAATCCGAAATTTAGGACAATTATATGCCCATTACGACCTTGTGAAGAATCACCTCCCGAAATAACTTTGCCTCCATCTTCAAGAAAAAATAAAACGATGGAAAAGAGACACGACATAAAAGGTATTCTATTCAATTTCTCAGGTACAATCGATACCGAGGGGAGTGATTGGTTCGACCTTATTTGGAAGGAATACAGGGAAATCGGGATACCTATAACCAAGAGCGACTATCTGGCCGCCCATGAATTTGCAGAAAAGGAAATATCCGAAAAAGGACTAATCGAACCCTGGTTTAATTTTTATTTTACCTTACATACCAAACTATCGCTTCAAATCAAATATCTTATTTCAAAAGGATTATTATCCGACAATCGATGTACTCAAAAGTATGCCCAACAACTGGCCACGATTTGTTATAACATGGCGATCATGTATGTAAGACAAAATGAAAAAACACTCGAAAACTTGGTAAAACAGTATCGTTTGGGAATCGTCGCTCAATCATACGGAAACCTACCGGCTGTTTTGGTAGATTTCGGATTGGCCTCCTACTTCACCGATGTCATTGAATCCAGCATGGTGAACCTGAGCAAACCCGATAAAGAAATATTCCGGTTATCGGTCAATGCATTACATATCGAGCCAGAAGAAACTCTATGCGTCAGCAATTCCCTAAACAGCGACTTATTGCCGGCAAAAGACATCGGCTGCAAAACAGCATGGCTCTGCCAACGAACAGTTCCCCAAGCTAAAAGAGTTTCGAACTACCACATAGCCTCTTTAAAAGAATTGAATAATCTACTATCCTAAAACTATAATAGTATACGCCGAAGATTATAACAGACTTGTTATTACGGCGCATTCTATTACATGAAGACAAATCTAACTGAAACATTCCAGAAACTGTGCGGGAGCATGGTCGAGGAAGGCTCTTAGCATAAAAAAGTGTATTGACTTGATGGAAAGCCACAGACGTGATGTCTGAGGCTTTTTTCGTTTCATACGCAAATAAATCGAACCGTCTCTCAAAATGCACAAACAAAATCTTCCTTTAAAGGATTGTTTATACAGATTATTGCTACCTTTGCAAAAAAATTAAAAAATACTATTTATCTGCAATGGATTGGATTCAAAATCTATTATTCAATGATGCCTCGGTAGCCCACACCGTTATCCTGTATGCATTTGTCATCGCATTGGGTGTAGCCTTAGGAAAGATGAAATTCTTCGGCATTTCATTAGGAGTCACATTTGTACTTTTCGTCGGCTTGATTGCCGGGCACTTCGGTTTTTCCGCCGAAAAAAACATACTCCATTTCGTACAGGAGTTCGGGCTGATTCTATTCATTTATTCCATTGGATTGCAAGTAGGACCGAGTTTTTTCTCCTCCTTTAAAAAAGGAGGACTAACCCTAAATATGCTGGCCGTCGGTATCGTCATACTCAACATAGCGGTCGCTCTCACCCTATACTTTATACATCAGGGAGAAATAAGTATGCCCATGATGGTAGGTATTCTTTCGGGGGCTGTCACGAACACTCCGGGATTAGGAGCGGCGCAACAAACGCTTTCACAGCTCAAATTCGACGGGTCCATTTCCGAGGTTCCAGAAATCGCTCTCGGATATGCGGCCGCCTATCCGTTGGGAGTAATCGGAATCATCGCCTCCATGCTGGTTATCCGGGCGATTTTCAAAGTTAAAATGGAAAAAGAAAGTCGACAAATCGAAGAAGAAAACCAATCGAGCCAACTCGTCCCGCATGTCGTTACTTATAAAGTAGAAAACAAACTTATCTTTGGCAGGACTCTCGACGATTTGACCAAACTCATCGACCGTAATTTTGTTGTATCGCGTATTAAACATAACGACGAAGTAATCATACCCAACTCAGATACGACACTCCAAGAAGGAGACTTGCTTCTCGTTGTCCTCTCTTTACATGACGAAAGCGCATTGGAAGCATTTATAGGTCGCCCCGTCGAAATGAACTGGGAAGCTATTCCTGCCCCTGTGGTTTCTCGTCGAATACTGGTTACCCGCCCCGAATTCAACGGACGCAAGATAGGAAGCCTACGTCTCAGAATGGGATACCGGTTGAATGCGACCCGTGTAAACCGAGCTGGTCTTGATCTTCTAGCCAATCCTAATCTGGAATTACAAATAGGAGACCGCCTTACCGTTGTAGGACGAATCGAAGACATCAATCGTCTGGCCGAGAAACTCGGTAACTCTACGAAACGCCTCCACGAGCCCAACATGGTAACACTATTCGTAGGTATATTCCTCGGTATCATATTGGGAAGCATTCCTCTCGCCATTCCGGGAATGAGTGTTCCCATGAAGTTGGGATTAGCTGGGGGACCGCTGGTCGTCGCAATTCTCTTGGGCCGTTTCGGTCATAAAATTCACCTCGTCACTTACACTTCGACCGGAGCCAGTCTCATGCTACGGGAAATAGGTATCTGTCTTTTCTTAGCCAGTGTTGGTATATCGGCAGGAGGCGAATTCGTCAACACGATTATGTCCGGCGGACTCATTTGGGTATGGTGGGGATTTCTCATCACCGTGATTCCTCTTCTCATCATCGGAATTATTGCCCGGGCACACTACAAGATCAACTATTGCTCTATCATGGGATTGCTTTCAGGAGCTTGTACCGACCCCCCCGCCCTCGCCTATGGCAACAAGGTATCGGGGAACGATGCCCCATCGGTAGCCTACTCGACGGTTTACCCCCTCGCCATGTTCCTGCGGGTGCTTTCGGCTCAACTGCTCATTTTGCTTTTCTATTAAAGTTATAAATAACAAATATTTAGAGAGGAAAATTCCAGTCGGAATTTTCCTCTTCCTTTTTACAAAAATAAAAACATAGAATACTTTACCCGTTTATCGATAAAAGAAGATACTTTATCCGCAAAAAAAGGGACTCTTTCTATTACTTTTCTTTCATCATCGGCTAAATGTTAAATTTGAATCGAAATTTAACGTATCGATAATGAAAAAATTAATAATATCCATCGGAGTCCCCCTGCTTCTATGCAGTACCGCTTTATGGGCACAAGAAAAAATATCCTCCACATGGACATTACAAGACTGTTTCGAATACGCCCGTGACCACAGCATCACCCTGCAACAAAACCGACTGTCCGTAGAAGAAAGCGAGGTTAACACCAAAGAGGCAAAAGCTCAACTTTTTCCTTCGTTCGACTTCTCGACCTCCCATAATTACAATAACTATCCGATGGCCGACGGCAGCCGGTCAGGCAAAAACGTCTATACGGGAACCTACGGAATCGACGCATCATGGACAATTTTCGATGGGAAACGGCGAAACACGATTAAAGCCAACCGAATACAAGAGAAGCAACAACAATACGCATTCAAAGAAACACTCGATAATTTGCAAATAGAAATCCTCACCGACTACCTCCAAATACTCTATGCCGAGGAAGCCGTGAACATTTGCAAACAGACCGCAGAAGTTTCCCTTCGCCAAGTAGAACGATCTCGCGAATTACTGGCTGCCGGCTCTATTTCCAAAAGCGATTTGGCCCAGCTCGAAGCCCAATACAGTAACGACAAATACCAATTAGTCACAGCCGAAGCCAATCGAGACCAATTAAAACTCGAACTAAAACAATTACTCGAGCTCGACATCAATCAAGAGATGAATCTGGCAACTCCCGAAATCGACGAAAGCAAAGTTCTCGTTCCCCTACCCGATAAAAGCACGGTCTACACTACGGCATTAGGGTTCGTCCCCTCCATACAGAGCGGTAAATTAGAACTCGAAGTCGCCGAACTGAATATAGCGAATGCCAAAGCCGGCTACTACCCCAATCTCTCCTTGAATGCCGGTATAGGCAGCGGACACAATACAGGGAACAACGGGAGTTTCGGGACTCAAATGAAACAAGGATTCAACGAATCGGTCGGGCTGACACTATCCGTCCCTATATATAGCCGCCGCTCTAACAAATCGGCTGTCGAACGGGCAAAAATTCAACAAAAAATCAGCCAATTGGATCTTAAAAATCAAGAAAAGGATTTGCTGAACCAAATAGAAAACGCATGGCTCGACGCTTCGTCCGCCCAATCGAAATACCTTGCGGCAAAAGAACAGCTCAACGCCACAAAGACCTCCTACGAACTCACCGAAGAACAATTCTACCTCGGTATGAAAAATACGGTCGAGATGCTCACGGCGAAAAACAACTGGCTGTCGGCTCAACAAGAAGAACTGCAATCCCGTTTCATGGTTTTGCTCAATTTGAAACTACTCGACTATTACGAAAACAAACCTCTTACCCTCGACTAACTCGAATATAAACTGTCATCGAAATATGAAATCAAAAAAAATCATCATCGCTACCGTATCGACCATTGTCGCCATCGCCATACTCTGGTTCTGTTTCGGCGGGAAGTCGAAGAGCGCGAACTATGTTATCGAAACGGCTCAGGCTGTACGGGGAGATGTCTCGGAAGCCGTCACGGCAACCGGGACAATCGAGCCGGTCACACAAGTCGAAGTCGGGACACAAGTATCGGGTATCATCGACAAACTGTATGCCGACTGCAACTCCATCGTAACCAAAGGACAACTCATCGCCGAAATGGATAAGGTCACTTTGCAAAGCGAACTCACCTCCCAACAGGCCACATACGACGGAGCAAAAGCCGAATATGAATATCAAGAAAAGAACTTTTTCAGAAACAAGGCCCTGCACGAGAAACAACTCATCAGCGACACCGAATACGAAGAGTCGAAATACAACTACGCAAAAGCTAAAAGCACCTTCGAAAGCAGCGAGGCAAATCTGGCTAAGGCTAAACGAAATTTAGCTTATGCCACTATTACTTCGCCTATCGACGGCGTAGTCATCAGTCGGGCGGTCGAAGAGGGACAAACCGTAGCTGCCGGATTCGAAACGCCGACCCTCTTTACCATTGCTGCCGACCTGACCCAAATGCAGGTTATAGCCGATGTCGATGAAGCCGATATTGGCGGGGTGCAAGAGGGGCAAAGAGTCATATTCACCGTCGACGCTTACCCCAACGACACGTTTGAGGGAACAGTCACACAAGTGCGCTTAGAGGCCACGGAAGAAAGCAATGTAGTCACTTACGAAGTGGTTATCTCTGCCCATAATCCCGATTTGAAATTAAAACCGGGATTAACCGCCAACATCACCATTTACACTGCCGAACGCCGCAATGTCGTGAACATACCGCTCAAAGCCCTTCGATTCGTTCCCGATCCGCCATCGGGCAAAAATCGCCACGAACCGGAAGATTTGCCTCAACAAGAAATATCCGGAAACGACAGCTTGAAAATCGTCTGGGTACAAGACGGGCAAGAATGGAAACCTCGTAAGGTCGTCGTAGGCATGGACAATAGCGTAAACGTCGAAATTTGCTCCGGGTTGGAAGCCGGTGAAACCGTAGCCATAGACCGCAAAAGTAATATAAACGCTACCAATCGACAATCATCGGAAGAGAAAGAAGAAAGCCCGTTCATGCCCAAACCGCCGGGAAAAAAGAAATAATCAGGAAACCGACATGACAACGAACGAAATCATTCGATTAGAAAACATAAGACGTAATTTTATCGTAGGGAGTGAAACCGTACATGCTCTGCGAGGCGTCAATTTCACCATTAATTCCGGTGAGTTCGTAACCATTATGGGAACCAGCGGCTCGGGAAAATCCACTCTGCTCAATATACTCGGCTGCCTCGACACCCCCACATCGGGAGAGTATTACCTCGATGGTATTTCGGTTCGGAGTATGGGTAAAAACGAACGGTCGGTTTTGCGAAATCGGAAAATCGGGTTCGTATTTCAATCCTACAACTTGTTACCCAAAACGACCGCCCTCGAAAATGTGGAATTACCCCTCATGTACAACTCCTCCATCTCGGCCAAAGAAAGGCACGAACTGGCATCGAAAGCTCTTGATGCCGTTGGACTGTCCGAGCGCAAAAATCATAAATCCAACCAAATGTCGGGAGGGCAACAACAGCGGGTAGCGATAGCTCGCGCATTGGTTAACGACCCTGTAATCATTCTTGCCGACGAAGCCACAGGAAATCTCGACACCCGGACTTCATTCGAAATTTTGGTTCTCTTTCAGGAACTGCATGCCCGGGGACGTACCATTATCTTTGTGACCCACAATCCTGAATTATCGGCATACAGTAGCCGAAACATCGTATTACGGGACGGAAAAGTAATCTCCGATATACGGAACGAAAAACAAGCATCGGCTTTGGAAATGCTGCAAAAACTACCGGTGGAAACCGACTAAGGAATAATATTATGAATCTGACCAATCTGACTAAAATAGCTCTAAAAGCGCTCAATAACAATAAGCTACGTTGCTTCCTCACCATGTTGGGTATCATCATCGGCGTAGCATCCGTCATCACGATGCTGGCCATCGGGCAAGGTTCGAAACGAAGCATACGAGAACAAATCTCAGAAATGGGTTCAAACATGATCATGATACACCCCGGCAACATGGAAAGAGGAGGTGTAAGGCAGGACGCATCGTCTATGCAAACACTCAAATTAAACGATTATAAATCCATCTCCGAACAAGCTGAATACGTGTCGGCTTGTTCCCCCTCGGTAAACAGCAGCGGACAATTCATATATGGAGCGAACAACTATCCCAGTACGATATACGGTATTACCGAAGATTATCTGGATATTCGTAAAATTTCTTTGGAAGAGGGAAGCATGTTCACTCCACAAGACGTCATCACTTCTGCCAAAGTCTGTTTAATCGGGAAAACCATTACCGACAATCTCTTCCCCAATGGAGAAAGCCCGATCGGAAAAGTAATCCGGTTCAATAAAATTCCACTTAAAGTCATAGGTACTCTCACGCCCAAAGGATACAACAGCATGGGTATGGACCAAGACGATATGGTACTCGCACCGTATACTACGGTACAGAAACGCATTCTCGCCATTACCTACTTGCAAGGTATCTACTGTTCGGCATTGTCGGAAGAACTTACCCCTCAGGCAACCGAAGAAATCAGCGAGATTCTACGGAAAAACCATAAAATAAAAGAAGGAGAAGATGATGATTTCGAAATACGTTCACAAGAAGAACTAAGTTCCATGTTAAGCTCGACAACCGACATGATGACAATCTTGCTCGCCTGCATTGCAGGTATATCGTTATTAGTCGGAGGTATCGGAATCATGAATATCATGTATGTCTCCGTAACGGAACGCACTCGGGAAATAGGGTTGCGCATGTCCATCGGAGCCAGGGGTATCGATATCCTCGCCCAATTTCTTATCGAAGCCGTTCTCATCAGCGTTACCGGCGGCATTATCGGGGTCGTCTTCGGAGTAGGTGCATCGGTAATCGTCAACGTCCTGTTCAAATGGCCTGTCTACGTACAAGCCTATTCGGTCATACTTTCTTTCTTCGTTTGTACGATAACCGGGATATTCTTCGGTTGGTATCCGGCTCGTAAAGCCGCTAATCTCGATCCCATCGAAGCGATTCGCTACGAATAATTTCACTTTTACCTTTCGAATGAATATATTTGTACAATGGCATCCGATAAGCTACATCTAAGTAAAAAATGGAATACCGTCTTTATACATCTGGCGGCATGGAGTATCTTGTTTATTTTTCCACTCTTGTTTATCGAACGATTCGGGAACATCAACCGAATGCACAATTTCAGCCTGATAAAATTTTATATCCAACCGATTTGCATAGCCTGTATTTTTTACATCAACTACTTATGGCTCATCGATAAAGTCCTGTTTCGTAAAAAAACCATACGATTCATTCTCTACAATTTATTACTGGTAGTCATGGCCAATATAGCTATCTATTTGGTACACCGCATGGTCATTCCCGAAAGCATTCTGCATCAAAGACCCACTCCCATTCCCCCTCCTCGCCCAGGGTTCATGCAATGGCAAGATTCCATTACACTGGTTCTGGTCGTTGGGCTGAGTGCCGCTATAAAAGTCACTCAAAAATGGATCACAACCGAAAAAGAACGTAAGCAGTTGGAACAGGAACGTACCGAAGCAGAATTGAAAAATTTGAAAAATCAACTCAATCCTCATTTTCTATTCAATACGCTCAACAATATCTACTCGCTTATCGCTATCAGTCCCGAACGGGCCCAAAGCGCAGTTCTTGAACTGAGCAAGTTGTTGCGTTACGTCCTCTACGAAAATACACAGCCCTATGTTCCTATGGAAAAAGAACTGGAATTCAACCATAACTACATCGAGCTCATGCGATTGAGGCTCGCCCGCCACGTCCAAGTAGATGTAAATATTCCTACCGGCTTGTGTCGAGGGTATAAAATAGCACCGTTGCTTTTCATCACACTCATCGAGAATGCTTTCAAACACGGGACCAGCGCATCTACCCGATCTTTCGTAAAAATCAATATGTCCGAACCTTCACCGGGAGTTATCGAATGCGATATAGAAAACAGCAGCTTCCCGAAAAATGAAACCGACAAGAGCGGTTCGGGTATCGGACTAAAAAATCTATCCCGACAACTCGAACTTCTATACCCGGGAAAATATAATCTGCATGCCGAGAGCGATTCGCACATCTACCGCTCCATGTTGACTATCGACCTGAATTAAATAAACACTGCGACTATGATATTGAAATGTTGTATTATCGACGATGAACCCCTTGCAATCGAGCTACTGGAAAGCTATGTCAAGAAAACGCCTTTTCTACAATTGGAGGCTTCGTTTACCTCGGCTGTTCAAGCGATCGAAAGAATCTCGAAAGGAGATATAGATTTGATATTTCTCGATATACAAATGCCCGAGCTGGACGGTATGGAATTTTCTCGCATGATAGAAGGGAAAAGCCGTGTCATTTTCACTACGGCATTCGGACAATATGCCGTAGACAGTTATAAAGTCAACGCCGTCGATTATTTGTTGAAACCTTTTGCCTACACCGATTTCCTGAAAGCGGCACAAAAAGCGTTGCAATGGTTCGAATTATCGTCCGGGACGGGTGAAATGCATTCCCCAGACAAATCATATATCTTTGTAAAAAGCGATTATAAACTTAAACAGATTCCCCTCGATAAAGTACTCTATATCGAAGGGCTGAAAGATTATGTAAAAATTTACCTCGAAGACGAACCGCACCCCATTCTTTCCCTGCTTAGCTTGAAATCTCTCGAAGAAATGTTACCCGATAGCCGGTTCATTCGGGTGCACCGGTCGTTCATCGTACAGGGTTGTAAAATCAAAATGATCGATCGAAACCGAATCGTATTTGGTAAAGAATACATTCCTATTTCGGATACTTACAAAGATTCTTTCGCCGAATTTATCTCCCGCCACACTCCGCTATCCAACAAATAGAACGAGAGACATAAGTCTTGTTCAACCCATGCCTCTCGCTCGTTACTTAAATTTATTTCAGTTTTAGGAAGCATCATAAATCCTGCGCAGAAAGGAACCCAACTGTCCGACACACAACCCGCAAGCCACAGACAATCCCATGTAAGCCAACCAAGTGTGTGCACAAGTCCAACAAGGATTGTAAATCATTTCTTTGGCAAATATCAAGCATAGAACCGTACAAATTGCAATAACAAGTACCGAAACGACAAATGAAATTTTGGCTTCTATGCTCCATCGCTTGCGAGGCAGTCTATTCAACACCCTACGCGTGAACCACTTATCTGTCCGAAGTTCCAACGAATGATCGCCGAAAAACTCCCGCCACTGATTGTCATTCCATTCATTCATATCCGTTTTTCTTTAAATATTCACCCAATTTTTGTTTTGCACGAAATAAATGCGACTTTACCGTACCTTCCGATATACTCATAATCTCTGCTATCTTTGCCACGGCAAGGTCCTCGACGAAGAATAAGGTTATCGCCGTTCGCTCCTCGGGGCGTAAAATAGACAAAGCTCGCGATACATCGATATTCCGGTCCACACACTCAGGAGGTTGCTCCAACAGATTGGCCGCCTCGTCCACAGAAGCATCTTCCCATTCCCGGCTCTTTCGTAACTCATCGTAAAACACATTGTAAGCTACTCGATAAATCCATGTCGAAAAAGAAGACAAGCCTTTATAACTACGCAAATTATAATAAACTTTGATAAAAGTCTCCTGCGCCAAATCATCGCTGAGCACTGGATCTCCACCGGTAAGATTCAGGAAAAAGCGTTTCAGTCGCACCTGATACTTATCGACAAGGCGGGCAAAAGCCCGCCGATCGTCGAACAAAGCACAACGAGTCACCCACGCTATATCCTCGTTCTTATTCATCGCTCCGGCCTACTCGATTTCGGTAGTTTGCTCATCGGTATCACGAACTTCCTTTCGCGATTCTAACCGATAAAGAATCAGTTTCCCTATACCTATCAAAGTGAATATGGCCGCCAAACCAACCAAAAGAGCCCCGAAACCTTCGTCCAATTCATAAGCTCCACCTATACACCATATAAAAGACCCGATTCCGACAGCCATACAAACAAGACCTTGATTCAGAGTGGAAAATTTACTGGGTCGCTTCGACTCCGGTTCGTCGAAAAAGCCTTCGGGCAATTCTCGACCCGACTCTATCGCTTTCTCCATCACCCGATAGCGGGATTGTACTTTTTTATTACGATAATAAATATAGAAAAAGACAATTAAAAAAGCGATAAGAAAAGGTGAAACAATAGCAAAAAGAGGAACCAAAGAATCTATTATATCCTCGGCATCCGGCTCATCTTGAAAGAACGTTTTATCCCGTTCAAATTCGAGTTCTTTCATACGTATTTGAAAAGCCTCGCTCGGAGTCATACCGTTAAGTGTATCGGCTGCTACGACCGCTTCTTGTTGTGCCACAGGGCCATTCGATTTCAGAGGAGCTGTTGCCTCGGTTGCTGTTACGGCTCCTGTCCACGATACGATAGACAAAAGCATCATCATAAACATCTTTTTCATATTCTCTTCTATTTTAATTTTATAGGTTATTTATAGTCGTTCTCTTTCCGGAAATTCAATCATTAGACGTAACCAACCACTCGTTTGGTTGCAGAAACCTTGAATTTTTTTTCAAAAATAGTCTAAATGAAGGAACGGCACACATTATCTGCATGAAAATGAGATTAAAGAATGTTCTCTCTTTCTGTTGCTCCCGTATCATCGCAAAATGGAATATCGACGACATAAAAGAGATGAAACTAATCGACAGAAAGATTCATTAAAAGAAGGCAAAGGAATTACCCAAAAGGGAAGTACATATTTTATAAGCGAACTTATAAAATACCTTGCATAAAGAAAATCGAAACAAAACGGACAACAAGCGGGTAAAAAAAGTAATTTTGCATACCTAAACTAAACAAAGGATTCATGAAACAAAAAGAAATCAATAAAGTCGAAATACGCAATCTTCAAAAAGAAGATTACGACCAACTGGCTAGCTCTTTCACCCGTGTCTATGCCGACGGTAGCGACGTATTTTGGACTCCTGAACAAATCGACAAACTCATTCGCATATTCCCCGAAGGACAAATCGTCACGGTTGTCGATGATAAAATCGTGGGCTGTGCCCTCTCTATCATCGTAAACTATAACGATGTAAAGAACGACCACACCTATGCCCAAGTCACAGGAAACGAAACATTCGACACTCACACGCGGAAGGGGAATATCCTGTATGGTATCGAAGTGTTCATACACCCCGATTATCGGGGTCTACGTCTCGCCCGACGTATGTACGAATATCGCAAAGAGTTATGTGAAAAGCTCAATCTGAAAGCGATCATGTTCGGCGGACGTTTGCCGAATTACCACAAATACGCCGACCGAATGCGCCCCAAAGAATACATCGACAAGGTGCGTCAACGCGAGATATTCGACCCGGTGCTATTGTTCCAACTCTCCAACGATTTCCACGTCCGTAAGGTAATGCGAAACTATTTGCCCAACGACGAGGAATCGAAACACTTCGCCTGTCTGCTCCAATGGGACAACATCTACTATCAAGAGCCTACCGAAGAATATATATCTCCTAAGACCACCGTGCGGGTAGGCCTCGTACAATGGCAAATGCGTAGTTACAAAACACTCGACGATCTTTTCGAGCAAGTGGAATTTTTCGTCGATTCCGTAAGCGGTTATCAAAGCGACTTCGTCCTCTTTCCAGAGTATTTCAACGCCCCGCTCATGGCTCGGTTCAACGATGCAAGCGAGTCTCAGGCTATCAGAGGATTAGCCCGATATACCGACGAAATACGAGAACGTTTCATCAATCTTGCAATTCGGTACAACATCAACATCATTACAGGAAGTATGCCGCTGATTAAAGAAGACGGACTGCTCTACAACGTAGGTTTCTTATGCCGTCGAGACGGTACTTACGAAATGTATGAAAAACTACATGTCACCCCCGACGAAATGAAATGCTGGGGATTGAGCGGCGGTAAAGCCATTCGGACTTTCGAGACCGACTGCGCCAAAATCGGAGTCTTGATTTGTTACGATGTCGAGTTCCCCGAACTCTCCCGAATCATGGCCAGCGAAGGTATGCAAATATTGTTCGTTCCGTTCCTCACCGATACCCAAAACGCCTATTCCCGTGTAAGAGTCTGCGCACATGCCCGTGCCATCGAGAACGAATGCTTCGTAGTCATAGCCGGTAGCGTAGGCAACCTGCCCAAAGTACACAACATGGATATTCAATATGCCCAGTCGGGAGTTTTTACCCCCTGTGATTTCGCATTCCCGACAGACGGACGCAGAGCCGAGGCTACCCCGAACACCGAAATGATTCTTATCTCGGACGTCGATTTGGATCTTTTGAACGAATTGCACACCTACGGTAGCGTGCGCAACCTCAAAGATCGCCGCAACGATCTCTATGAAGTGAGAATGAAGAAATAACAGAAACGAAAAACGGTCTCTTGAATGTTCAAGAGACCGTTTTCATCGAGCGGCAAACGAGACTCGAACTCGCGACCCTCAGCTTGGGAAGCTGATTTCAGAAACATATATAAATATTTGATTTTCAGATAAAAGCAAAGGATTACGCACCATCAAAAGACAAGTTTTAGAATATTTATTCAAACATAGACCCCTCTCCGAATATTATCCATTCCAATGAAACCCCATAATCATAAACAAGATAATATATCCATTCGGGCTTCAAAACACTACGGTCTGGATTTTTTCTCACATTTGCTATATTAGTACGAGTTATATTGTGCTTCCTCGTGAATGTTTTAAGCCCACGAATGCGTTTCTGTGCTTTGAGCATATCAATAGCTTCAAAGAAACGTTTAGTTATAGCGATTCCTTCTTTAGAAATTTTCATGACTCAAATTTTAGTCTTTGAAATCCATAGATGATTACATATTTGTTTTTATAATCGCTTCATACATCCGAGTACATGGAATACATGTCTTATCATATTTTTCGGTAGTTCTTGTATTCCGTATTCAGGAGATCTGTTTGTTGGAATTAAAGAATAACTATCTGGGTTGGATGCAGGACCTATCCTTTTTATAGTTCTCATGTTGTTGGTTGTGACAATAGCGTAAACCTCACCATAAGGTAGAAAAGAAGCATCCTCTATTTCCTTTAGAGCTATTATATCGCCATGTGTTATTTCGGGCTCCATTGAATGTCCAGTGACATTGCACCAACATGTAGCTTCGTTGTATTTCTTGAAATTAATAAGATATTCTGGATTTATAGTTTGGTCATTCATAACTAAATCAAAACCTCCGATAAAGTCCACATTATAATAAGGTACACCAATAGTGTAACTTATTTTAGGTTTTATTTTTTCAAATTCGTCTTCAATCAATTCTCTTGATTTTCCAGATAAATCGCCAAATAATCTTCTATTTTGAAAATGAATATAATCTTTATCATTTCCCATTGCCAAATCTTCTGATGTCGCTTTATGAGTAGCCCTTTCGTATGTATTATCATCTAAAAATGTCATAATAGGAATACGCAATATATTAGCCCACTTTTCGATGGTTTGGCTATCAACATTATCCATTTTATAATATTTATACACCATTCCTTCTGTTACACCTATCATTTCTGCAAATGATTTAGCAGAAATATTATGGTATTTTAAAAAACCCTTCAGCCGCTCTCCTATAATCATAGTATATCATTTTATAATTATTAACTATAATAGTAGTATAGTTTTACTATAATATTATTATATTTGCAATACCAAACCAATTAAACATTACAAATATAATGGAAAGTGACAATAAGACAAACACATTAAAGCCTAAAAGTAAAATAATGACACTGAAAGGCTATTACAAAAGTTTACCTGATCCGACATACCCCAAAAAAGATTTCATTAACACCATCGCCGAAAGATGTAATGTAACTCTTACCACAGCCAATAACTGGATTAAATATGGCATAAAGCCTAATAATCCAGAGCATGTACAAATATTATCAGAAATTACTGGTATTTCGCCAGAACACCTTTGGGATTAAATTCATAACAATGAAAGATTTAGAGTTTTACATATTTGAAAATGAACTTTGGTGTATTTCATCTGACAAAAAAAATAAAAGAATTTCTGAAAACGATACAGAGATTATAAATGAAATTCTTTCTATTGTCAGAGAACAATATCCAAATGCTTATAATGCCCTATCAGAATGTTATATAAAAAGCTCTAAAAACGTCCCTTATTATCAATATCTAATGGCTAGACGTTTTGCTAAATGCAATTTTGGTAATCTTGATAGCACTGTCGAAGACATAAATAACAATGGTAAAGTAAACTTTGAACATGTTCAATGTCCTTTAAGAGGAGAATGTAAATATGAAGACATTATTTGTAATCCTCAATTTAATAGCAGCTTATCCGATGCTGAAATGAGAGTTATGAAACTTGTCTATGATGGAAAGAGCAATGATGATATTGCTGATTCTTTATACCTATCTCCTCATACTGTGAAAAATCATATCAAATCTGTTTACAGAAAACTTTGTATTCACGAGAAATCGGAATTTATCCAGTATGCACACAATAACAACCTTTTTAATGATTAACTATGTTAAATGAAGCCATTTTAAAGATTGTACTAAACGACAAAACATTTAGTCAACGAGAAGCTGAAAAAATAGTAGGAAGCCGAAACCGACTATTTGAACTAGTTGGGAATGGGTCTATCCGTGCAGAGAAGAAACCGTCAGATAGACAAAACGGAAGATGGTATTGTAATGCTTACGATGTAATCAAATTCGCCTGTATAAAATAAGCCCCTTAATAGCATGAACACAACCTGTATTATCCCACGGTCAACAATCGAGAAACGATACGACAAGGCAAGGGAAGATTTCAACGACCAATACGACAACTCTCCTTACAAATTGAAATGTAAGGAATTTTATCTGGGAGGCGGGGTAGAAAATTACGAGGTCGCCAACAAGATACTATCGATGAACGAGGAAGAAATAGCCAAATCCTACCTCGAAGATTGTGACCCGGAAGACTGGCAGAGCATTCGTCAATACCGGGAAGACCTCATGTGCGATGCCACGGACATCTACAAAAACGCTATCGCTATGGTAAAAGCCGATATTCAGAAACTAAAAACCATACAGGACGAGGTAGAAAGTTTTCTTGACGACCATATAGGAGAAAACATGGACGGTCATTATCTCGACGGAGATATAAACTATGAAATAGATTTGATCGACAAAAACGTCGATGTCATCATTCATTACGACGCATACAATCACAAGGAATGGGACAACGGCGACTATTTAACGCCACGTTCCGACAGTGGCTACATCGATACGGAATACACGGTAACCGTATTCGACGAATGTGGAAATGAAGAATTTGAGTTTAACGGTAATTTCCAAATATAACAGTCATGATATTCTACAAGTTATTTACCCTGCTCGCCATACTGCTTATGCTTTCCTCGATATTCGGGGTAGTCGCTTCGCTCATCAACGCCAACCTTTGGCAACTGGTGATAAGCATATCCCTGTTCGCACTGTCGTCGATGGCTCTTGCAGGGCAACAACAAACCGATAAGAAATAAATTATAGTTCCATATAAATCAAGCATATTCACCGCCCGTCCGGGAGGATATGCGGTGTATAAAAAGAAACATAACCCTTTAAACAAAAAAAATATGTCAGAGTACGAAGTATTACAGGTTCAAGCACAGCCACAAGTCATGCAAATAGACGCTCTCGAAAGAGCAAATGTAGACACCCAAGTAGCCACGGCGAAAAAATATCCTCGGGATATGCGTCGTAGTCTTGATGACTCTATCGTTATGGCTACCCTCGATAAAGAAACGGCACAATCGTGTGGATATGCGCTACCAAGAGGTAACAAACCTATTACTGGGCCATCTGTTCACTTGGCGAAAATAATCGTTTCAAACTGGGGGAATATGCGCACCGAGGCAAAGGTGGTTCAGATTACAGACACGCAAGTGGTAAGCCGTGGCACAGCTTGGGACTTGGAAAAAAACGTGGCAAGTGCTTTTGAGGTTCGTCGCTCTATCATTGACAAAAACGGGAAACGGTATCCAAACGACATGATAACCGTAACCGGCAATGCCGCAAACGCAATAGCCTATCGAAACGCCGTATTTTCGGTTATTCCAAAAAGCATCACCGATAAAGTCTACCAAGCAGCTCAAAGTTTCATTACTGGCGACCTGTCCGACGAAGATAAGCTCAAAAAGACAAGGGCGAAGTGGATTGCGTTTTTCAAAAACGAGTATGGTATTACCGAGGAAGAGGTAATCAAGTTGTGCGGAAAGCAGACAATTAACCAGATTCGAGGAAATGAGATTGCGTTGCTGTCCGGCATTGACCAGTCGCTCAAAGACGGTGACACAACGGTAGAAGAACTTATGAAGCCATACCGAGGCACGAAAAGCAGCAAATTCAAAGATATAGCCGGAGAAGCAGCCGGTGTCAAAGAGGGAATCAATCAGGAAGGAACTAAACAGACACTGTTCGACGATGGAAGCACAAAGGACTCTTGAATGGTACAGGAAGCGACTCGGTTGTTTCACGGGAAGCCGCATAGGCGACCTGATGAAAGCGAACCGAAGCGGAAACGGGTTCGGGGAATGCGCCATGAACTATATTTACCAAGTAGCGGGAGAGCGCATGCTCAACCCGGCTATGGTAAACGACGATGGGTTTTTCTCCGACTATATCACCCAGACAGACATATCGACCAAGCAAATGCGATGGGGAACGGAGAACGAGCCCGATGCCCGGCGCATATACGAACTTAAAACAGGTCGCCGTGTCGTCGAGGTAGGATTGTGCAAACACCCCACCATCGCCCATTTCGCAGCCAGCCCCGACGGATATTATTACGATGAGAATAAGCGGGAAAAAGGGGTAATCGAGATAAAAAGCGTGGGAACAGCCACATACGCCAAATACTTCCACAAGATAAAGGACAACGATACCCTCCTTTCCACGGAGCCGAGATATTACTACCAAATCATGTCCGAACTCATGTGCGTTGAAGCCGATTGGTGCGATTTCATCGTATATAACCCGTTCGAGAAGCCCTCCATGTTTATCAGAAGGATATATCCAGATGATAACATCTTCAAGAAGATAGCCGAAAGGATATACGAAGCCGATGAATTAGTCAATGAAATAATCAATTCATGAAAGACTATGAAATACAGTCAATCGTCAGCCTGCTGGAAAGAGCTGCAAAAGCGTTGGAAAAGTCCGACGACTACCGGCATAAAGAGCTGGCAAGATTGATGAGAAATAAAGTCAGACAATTAAATAAGAAATACAATGGACAAAAATGAGATCTTAAATAGCGACTGTGATGTCCGCAAGAATGCGGCAGGGAATCCCAACATTCCCGCCGATGTACTCACAGAACTGGCAAAGGACAGCGACTGTATTGTCCGCCGTTATGTGGCAGGGAACCCCAACATGCCCGATTACGAAGCGGAAGAACTTCAATTTACGGTAAAAGATACCTATGTGTCAGTACAAGGTACTACTCATATCTGGTATAAACACAACTATCCCAATGTTGCTCCATTTTATACATGTGGCTGTTTTTGTGGCTCACGAGAGCAATTGTTAATGAGAATTTACACTACTGATAATCAAGGTAGAGCGGCTGAGCGAATGAGAATATTGAATGCCCTCGACGAGAAGTTCAAAGAAGTTTTTAACCGATAAGAATAAAAGCGATGAAGACTAGACATAATTTCAACAAAGACCTAAGAATGGACTTGGCATGCAGTAGAAACGACTATTTCAGACCTGTATTTTCATATATCCATTTTAAAGATGGTTACGCTTATGCATGCGATACACATATCTTGGTAAAAAACAAGTTATCCGAATGTTCCACATTCACCGATGAAGAAATAGAAAAGCTCGATGGTAAGTTTATAGGCTCAAAAGCCTACAAGTCTATCCTCTCTTACGATATGGTACAAGTTACGGACATGGGGTTTGAATGTATATTGTGTGACAATCAAAAAGTTATATACCCATTCTCCGAAGTCTATAAATACCCTGAAATGGAGAATGTAATTTCAGAACATCTAAAAGAGAGCACAGAAGGAATCACAAAGTTACGGATAGATCCTTCGTTCCTCTCCAAGATTGGAAAAGCTCTATTCAATTTTGATGACGCATATATGCAGCTTTCGGAAGGCAATAAATCTTTGCTCGTTAAAAGCGACGACAGCGATAGTATCGGAATCATTATGCTAAAATTAATATAGATTAAATACGAATCATTATGTTTTACGAAATTAAACTGAAAGTCGATAAAGAGAACGGCAAAGGAGAGAAGAAAGAAGTCGTCGAACACTTCATCACCGATGTAGAACTGTTCGCCGAGGCCGAGGCAAAAGGATTAGAGCAGTACAACGGAGATTGCGATGTATTCTCTATCACCCGCTCGAAAGTCATCGAGATAGTCAACGAAAAGGAAGAAGGCAAGCCCTTCTACAAAGCCACGTTGATAGACATATTCATCGATGACAACGGCAATGAAAAGGAAACGAAGTACTACAACCTCGTTTGCGCCAAAGACATCACCGAAGCCAACCGCCTCATGCAAGAACACATGAGACAAGGCCTTAAAGACATGAGGTTGGACGGAATTGTGAAAACCAAAATCATAGACCTGATATAGGAGAATAATGTGAGACATTCCCCGCAAGCCGATCCGGGTACGTGGTCGATCACCATACGGAGAAAGGAACTGCGGGGAGAAATTAGCCATAAGTGTTTTAGGTGGTATCGGCAGTGGTTCAAACGGGAGAGCGGTATAAGTCGAGTATAAGGAGCGAATATACAGTTGCGGGTTCGAGTCCCGCCTGCCGAACAAAAAGAGAAAGATACAATATAATGGAAGAACAGGCCACATACAACAGAGAACACAAATACGATGTATTGATAGGGATAGACCCCGACGTTGAGCGCAGCGGCTACTCCGTATTGGACACAAGGAAAATGAAAATGGAGATGAGTGTTTGCCCATTCCCCTTGTTGGTAGAGGGCATAAAAAAACTTCATGAGCACTGCAAGAAAAACGATGAACGAGTGGCGGTATATGTCGAGGCAGGTTGGAAAAACAAATCCAACTGGCATTTGTCACCGAAGGACACACGGGCGAGCGCAGCCAAGAAAGGCGAGCATGTAGGTCGCAACCAAGAGACCGGTCGCAAGATAGTCGAAATGCTGAGTCATTACGGAATACAAGTCATGGAGCAATCCCCATTGCGCAAGTGCTGGCAAGGGAAAGACGGCAAGATCACCCATGAAGAATTGAAGCGGTTGTGCCAGATGAGCGGGATAGAGTTTAACAGACCCCGCAGCAACCAAGAAGAAAGGGACTCTGCCCTGCTCGCCATCACCTGCTCCGGATTGCCCATTAAATACAAAGTCGTTGAATCTAAAATAAACAAATGATATGACAGCAGAAGAATTTATAAAATCGGTAAGCGTAGAAGATTGCGCAGGCGGGCATATATACCGTAGAGTTTCAGAAGATAATGCCTTAAAAGCTATTGAGATGACGAGACGCGAAAAAGCGCAGACATTTATCGGTATGCAGGGCTGGATATGTCCTAAGTGCGGTAGGGTTTATTCGCCAATGACATCTATGTGCACATATTGCCACAACGAAAACATCATAAATTCACCTTATTGTGGAATGTAAATCAGTATTATGAGTACACAAGTCTTATCAATAGAGCAGATGAAGCACTTGCAAGAACTTGGATTAAATACAAACTGTGCAAGTGCATGTTGGGTTAAAGTTACCAAAATTGACGGGAAAGAGGTGGAAAATTGTTGGAGTTTAGCTTTTGGTATTGTCCCAAACAAATTTGACAATATGGAGGCAGAAACCGCACCCACATTCACTTTGCAGGATATTTTGGATTTGTTGCCCAGACAAATGATTGATGAGTATGCAAGCCCTTTAATGATAAAATGCACATTCGATTTACTTGTACAGGTTTGTTATAAAGACATTTATGTCACTGCCGAACATGAAGATATTATCGATGCCGCCTACGAGATGTTATGCTGGTGCATAGAAAACGAAAATCTACACGGATTTCGTATTTGCAATTTATCCAATCAAAAATCAATAAATAAAAATACGCTATGAAAACGAACCAACTGATGAAAAGGCGAATGGGTAACATAGATGTGACCCAACGTACCAAAGACGGATTTTTCTGTGCATCCGAATTGTTGAAACAGTGGAACGAAGGCAACAACCATAAGAAAAATGTTAACCACTATCTCGAAAACAGTAAGACAAAAGAGTTTATAAAAGCTCTTATAAATGACGACGATCAAATTCGGAATTCCGAAAAACCTATAAATCAAATACTTATAATCAATAAATCGAGAACTAACAAAGACGGGAGCAAAGAGGCAGGGGCTGTTTGGATGTCACCCTTACTGTTCATCGATTTTGCAATGTGGATTAACCCGTCGTTTAAGGTTAAGGTGTTGAAATTCGTCTATGACGAGATGATAAAGTATCGCAACGAAGCCGGTGAGATTGACAAGCACAAGACCCTGAACGGGTGGGCATTCACTATCAATATTGAGAATAAATGAAAGACAGCTTTTTGATTTATAAATCATTTTACAAACCCATATCGAGATTATCGGACAAACAACTGGGCAGGCTGTTTCGAGCAATATTCAAATATCAACTTGGCGAGGAGGTTACGGTAGAGGAGGACATTGAAATGGCATTTGAGTTTTTCAAGAATCAATTCGAGATAGATGAACTCAAATATCAGGGCATTGTCGAGAGAAACCGGAACAACGGGCGTAAAGGAGGTAATGACAAAAACTCTGAAACGGTTAAATCAAAGTCCAGTGGGAGCCAAACGATCCACTCGACCCCAAATAACCCAGTGGGAGCCAAACGAGCCAGTGGGGGCTTAAATGATAATGATAATGATAATGAAAATGATAATGATTTAAAAGAAACTTCTCTATCGAGAAGCAAAGAAAAAGAAGAAGATTTTGGCAAAGACGTTGACAAGCCACTGACAGAACTGCGTGAAGAACTACTCTCAAATCAAACGTGGATAGAAACGCTATCGATGAACAACCACATTGACGAGAACGAATCGAGGTTATATATCGAGGCATATATCCGTAAACTTCAAAACGAGGGTATTTCAAGAAAAAGCGTCAGCGATGCACAACAACACTTTGCCCGCTGGTTAAGAATCGAACTAAAACGAGCACGAGATGAGCAATCCGGAATCCATCAAAAACCTAATTCCAAGACCAAACAGGAGCGATATGCAGAGTTTGCAGAAGCCATCGCCACCAAGCTGGCAGCGGGAGATACTGGCAACCTACAAGACGGGGGAGAATCTGCTCTGCCTTTTTAGCCCAGACAATCAAAGCCGCTATTGCCAGAGCCTCGAACGCTGCTTTATCGGCAAGGCTCCGAGCATAGCCCGTGTATCGAGGACATTCGGCAGTCACATCGCCGAGTCGTGGCTGGAAATACAGCTTCTCGACCTCGCCGAATTTTCGGGAGTCCGCAAGGACGGAATGACGGAAAAGGAGTATGAGGAGATAGCCCGTATCATCATCTCCGGCTATGGCGATTTCAAGCTCACCGAGTTCATGGTATTCTTTCAGCGGTTCAAGCAAGGGCTTTACGGGACGTTCTACGGAGTTTTCGACCCTATGGTGATAACAAGGTCTCTTCGAGAGTTCAGAGCCGACAGAGAGAAACTATTGCGGTTCTATGAGGACAAGAAAAGGCAGGAGGAAAAGGAACGGGAATGGGAACGAAGCAGAACCACCAGCCTCACCTTCGAGGAATGGGAAGAGCTCAAATGGCTGTTTAACATGGGATATGAAATGAATGATTTGAAGCAAAATTAAGAAAGGAGAAATGACATGGAAATAACATTGATAGCGGGATTAGCCATTCTTTTTATTACGCTTGTAATATTTATTTATCTTGACATAAGGAATGACCGAGTATATGTTTTCTCGAAGCATATTATCAACTGTTCCCATGAAGAAGTTCAGCGAGTTATCTATGAAGACATAGACAGAGCTAAGCAACTATATAGCCGATTAGACGAGCTATACAATAGGAATAGCTACGACGAAATGCTTTACAGCATAAGGCCTCTCAAAGTCAAATATTGGTTCACCGAGGAGGAAATAAAAACTTTTAATCTCAGTGACTTATGAGGATAGGGTTGTTAGATGTAGATCATACAGTAATTAGGCTACGGGTAAGACTATTCGAGACTGCCGTGTACTGTCCAAATTATTAAAACAAATTGAGAATTACAGCAAAAAGGAAAGTTAAGTATGAAAGACATAGAGCTTTACAACGACTCATTCCAGAATTATAAAGTCTATGGTCTGCCAAAAGCGCAGCTGATTATAGCAGATGTGCCGTATAATTTGGCGAATAACGCCTACGCCAGCAACCCCGCATGGTATATCGACGGAGACAACAAGAACGGCGAGAGCGCATTGGCAGGCAAACAATTCTTCTCGTCCGACAGCGAGTTTCGTCCGGCCGAGTTCATGCACTTCTGTTCAAAAATGCTCGTGAAAGAGCCGAAAGAAGCTGGCAAATCCCCCTGCATGATACTGTTTTGCGAGTACGAACAGCAATTCAAATTCATAGAGTTAGGACGCAAATACGGGTTAAATCACTACATACCGCTGGTTTTCCGCAAGGACTTCTCTGCGCAAGTGTTGAAAGCAAACATGAAGGTCGTCGGCAACTGCGAATACGGCCTTATCCTTTATCGGGACAAGTTGCCCAAATTCAACAACAACGGGAGAATGATTTTCAACTGCTTCGACTGGGTGAGGGACAACACCACGCCCAAATGCCACCCTTGCCAGAAACCTGTCCCGCTCCTCAAACGGTTGATAGAGATATTCACGGACAAGGGCGATGTTGTCATCGACCCGTGCGCAGGAAGCGGCACAACCCTGTATGCGGCGGCCTCATTGGGAAGAAAGGCATATGGTTTCGAGGTCAACAAACAGTTCTATAACGACGCAAATGAAAAGGTCTTGAAAAGAATACAAGTCAGTTTATTTCAATAAATTATAAAAAGAATACGAATATGGGAGAAACCGAACTTATGAAAGGAGGAGAGCAATGAGAAAAACGATATTAGATGCCTGTTGTGGGGGAAAGATGTTCTACTTCGACAAACATGACGAAAGAGTTCTTTTTCAAGACATTCGAAAGGTATCTACTCATTTATGCGATGGTAGATCATTTGAAGTAAATCCCGACATACAAGCCGACTTTACAAATATGCCCTACGAGGATAAATCTTTTTCGATGGTAGTTTTCGATCCGCCTCACTTATTAAGGAATGCTGGAAAGTCAAAGATGGCAGATATGTACGGAAGTTTGAACGAAAAAGCATCGCCAACAGGCTACCAACAAATTAAATACGGAGCTCTGTATTCAGATTGGCGTGATATGCTGGCAAAGGGATTTAAAGAATGTTTTCGAGTCCTGAAACCCGGAGGATTTTTGATTTTCAAATGGAACGAGACCGACATCAAAGTGTCGGAAGTTCTTAAACTCACACCTGAAAAGCCAATATTCGGGCATATATCCGGCAAACGTTCTAATACACATTGGATTTGTTTCATGAAAGATTTTATAAAGGAGGAATAAGAGATGTTTATTTTAAAATGGATAAAAGCAAAGAAAAACGGTATACCATTATATATTAAAGACAAATGGTATAATTATAGGGCGATGATGACAGAAAGTGAAGCGAAAACAACAGATCATATACAGATATACGATGACAATGGAAAATATATCGTCCCCAAAAGAGGAGTTACTGTTAATGTTTTTTTCTCAAAAAAGAAAGTTATAGCTACTTATGTAATAATAGGGATTCATGAAGAATCGCGGAATAAGGATTGGTTATATGCTTACGATTGGGTAAATGTAGATTTATTTTTCGTTGGAAATATAAAAAAGATATGAGAAAGGAGGAAAGCAATGATTGAACGATTAAAATGCTGTATCAACATTCTGTTTGCAAAGCAATATATCGTTTTTACGGCAGACAAATACAAGATAGGTAAGTTCGGATCAGGATATATCCGTACAACTAATAAAGCATTCTTACAAGCGGCTATTGAGGTTATAGAGGAAATAGACAGTCATCTAGTTGAAGTTAATGAGAAAAATTGATAGGTAATGAAAATAGAAGATATTGAAAAGAAGTCATTAGAATATGCCAAAACAGCAACCCCATCTTATGTCTTTGGAGATTTTGATAAGTACGCAATAGCTGATGCTTTCGAGCATGGTGCAAACTGGCGGATAAATTCAGTGTGGCATTACATAGATAAGAAGGAAATTCCAGAATGTTTTAAATCAATTCTATTGGAGTATAAAGAACAAGGAATACCTCTTATAAAGGTTGCAATAAGAGACCACTATGATGATTCTTTCTTTATGGAAGGTTGGATACGTTGGGCATATGTAGAAGACTTGTTACCAAATAAACAGGAGGAATAGCAATGAACATACTGATAAGTTTTATAATTTTAATAGTAGCAGCCAACTTATATATTCTCATAAGAAATGAAAAAGTATTTGTTTTCAGAACGTATATACTAGGTAGAGCTTATGATGAGCTACTTCGCATATTACATGAAGATATTGATAAGTGTAAATCTATGCATAAAGAATGGGATAAAATTTATGATAGACATTCCTATAACAAAATGCTATTTAGCTTTAAGCCTTTGAAATCGGAACAATGGTTTACTGAGGAAGAAATCAAGAAATTCAATCTATAATATTTCTATTTGGTATGTAAGAAATATGGAAGACTTAAAAAGAAAAGATTATGAAGAAGATTATGTTTAACGATAAATTTCAGCTCACCCAAGCTGTACTTGAAGGTAGAAAAACTCAGACAAGGCGGATAATGAAACCACAACCGGAGGACTGTTCTACGGTACATCGTTGGTATAAATCAGCATATTGGAAGGACAAACCCATGAGTTTGGTTGTCAACGAAGATTGTAGTGTTTATTGTGAGTTCTGTGGTTATGGAGCAAAGCTGGAAGGTGGTAGCATATTCCGACTCCCGTATAAAGTAGGTGAAATCGTAGCCGTCGCTCAAAGCTACAATTCCTTTTACAATGATGAGTGCAATCCTAATTTATTCCCAAACGGTGCAGGCTGGACAAATAAAATGTATGTGAAGCCGGAGCTAATGCCACACCAAATCCGCATAACCCATGTACGTGTTGAACGGTTACAAGATATTTCAGATGAAGATTGTTTGAAAGAGGGAATAATAAAGGGGCAATGTGGTAGTGCAGATACTCATTTTATGGACGCATACTATGTTCCAAATGATAAACAACCTTATTGTACACCGCAAGATGCCTACGAAATTCTAATTGATAAAGTAAGCGGTAAAGGCACATGGGAGAGAAACCCCTATGTATTTGTGTATGATTTCGAACTGGTAAAATGAAATCATGGAAGTAGATAAAATAGAGGCATTTGATTATATGCTCCACCTTTTTGAAGAGTGGCGGGATAATCATGAAACGATTAAGGGCAATCCGTTTCCTAAACTTACAGCCATGAAACTGCTGTTTTTGGCTGCTGCTCCTAAGAAAGATGGAGGCGATGACCTTTTAGACATATTCGATAATTTCTATGCTATGCCTTATGGCCCGGTGGAGAGTGATGTATATAATGCGATTCAGGAAGACAAACTTCCTTCGTTTTCGGTTAAATATCGTAGTATTGAACCAAGAGAAGGTGCGGAACCATATAACGCAAAAAGATATAATGACAAATTTTATCACAGAGTAAGAAATGCGGTAAATGATCTGAGAGAGAAAAACGAAAAATTGGTATTACTAAATGCTTTTGAACTAGTAGAGATTACTCATAGATGGTCTAGTTGGGATCGGGCGATGGATTTTGCTGAATTTATGGGGCAAATGAGTGCCAAGATGTCTATTGATTCTATTAGGGATTCAAGCAAGATATTCGATTTAAAATGAAATATGATTATGGAAAGAAAAGTAGGAGAAATATTTGAGTACAACGGAGAATGGTATCAGTGTGTAGAGCAACCAAAACAACATGATTGTGCCACTGTTTGTGAATTATGTTCTTTTAATATCATAGGTAATTGTGACCTTGATAAATGTAGTGGAACTTATAGAAGTGACAAAAAGTCTGTAATCTTCAAGAAACTTGAAAAAGTCGGTGAACCTTTTAAGAGTATGGGGAATTGCTACCAAGTATATAAGACATATTGCGAGCCGACAAATGTTGGGCTTGGGTCAAGTTATGACGGAAGTAAAGTAGTAATCAAAATCAAACAAAATAAAGAAAATATGGAAGAAAAGAAATTGACTTATGAGGAATTAGAACATTATTATGATTCTACTTGCGGTCTTTGGGCTATTGATAGAGACCCCAAACAAGTAACTCTTGAATGGATAGTAGAAAATGCTTTTCAATTAGGAGATACCATACCTGAAAAGGTTTGTGCAAGTAATCTTAAACCCTTTGACCTTGAAGCAGCCAAAGCTGGTAAGCTAGTATGTACAAGAGACGGAAGAAAGGCAAGGATTATTTCCTTTGATAGACATGGTGAAGATTGCCCCATTATTGCTCTTGTAGTTGATTCGAAAAATGCAGAATGTGAGGAGGTTATTGATTATACCTTAGACGGAATTTGTAATGAGAATATAATCAATCACAATAAATACGACCTCATGATGTTCACCCGGAAGAAAGAGGGGTGGTTGAATATCTTTAAAGATTTCGAGGATACAGTTTGTTGTGTTTATCCAACAGAAAAAGAAGCTCTTGAAGATGGAGAAATAGAAAAAGATTACATCACAACTATTAAAATCGAGTGGGAGGAGTAAGTTATGTGGATAGCAAGAGACGAAAGTGGAAAATTGTTTATGTACTCAACTAAACCATTTAAACGTGAGTGTACATGGGGATTTAGAGACAAAAATACTACTGTTGTTGTATTAAGTGACAGTTTATTCCCAGAAGTAAAATGGGAGGATAAAGAACCAAGAGAGTTGATATTGAAATAATTATGTAAGACGAATAAATCTGATATATATATTTTAACAAATAAAGTCATTAAAAATGATTGTTTTATTAACTGGAATACGTATATTTGCAACGTCATATCGTTTGATATGAAAATTTAAGGGTTTTACCTTGAACCTTGAACATGCGCATTAAGCGCGATTACAATGGGCATTATGCCAGATTTATACTAAGCCATCTATTGTGGGATGGCTTTCTTTATTTTTATTATTTCATTTATGGCAAAGACAGTAGTAGTTTTAGTAGATGGGCAGAACCTGTATTATAGTCTGCAAGAGATGAGTATTATAGAGAAAGAAGTTGATTGGACGGTATTATTCAATTCAATGATTGATGCCGGAGAAGAACTTATACGAGCCTATTGGTTCAGGCCAGCCAAAATACTTGATACGTATTATACGGAAACCAATATTCGTAATTCAATTGTATACAAGAAATATAGGACCCATCTTGAAAATTATAAAAATGGTAAATTTTCCGCTATACCTAAGACAGTACAAGATAGTGTGAATAGTGAATGCTCTTCAATTTTGGAATGGATTAAAAAGCAAAAGGAGAAATTTGCCAATATAGAATATGCCTACGATCAATTATGTCTTGAACATGATAATATAGAAATGGTTAAAACAGGAGTTTTAAAAATTGATCCATATAAACATACTTATGTTGGTGAAAAAGGAGTTGATATTTCACTAGCTGTGAAAATGATTTCCCTTAGTGTTGGTAAAAAATGTGATAAAATTATTCTTGTCAGTGGAGACTACGATTATTCAGAAGCAATAAGGTTTGTTAAAGACAATATGACAAAAATTAATGTAGTAAAATTCCATAAAGGCTATCCACCGAGGAATCGTAGCATGTCAAGAGATCTTAGTGTACTTGCCGATAAGGTCGTAGATGTTTATGAAACCGACCTTAAAGGGAAATATAAAAAGGTATAATTACCCTCTTTTTTAGGTATAGAGCTGCCTACGGGCAGATTTCCTTTTTTTTCGATGCTATCTCAAATTTTATTTTGAGATAGCTTTTTTATTTTATAAACCTTATAAAATTATATAAGACAATAAATAATGAAACGAATCATTGAAGAGATAGTTAAGATTGAAAGTAACGTTGAACAGTTAAAATTGTCCTGATATGAACATTGAAATATTGAAAGAGGAGTACAGCCGCAAGATGGAGAAGGCTCTGAGAAGGGGTGAATTTGCTCTGTTTGAAAACTTACGAAGGCAATACGACCGGCTACTGCAAACCCGTGAGCAAGTCACGGCAAAAACAATCACCGACACCATGAGCAAAGAGGACAAAGAGAAATGCAATCGCCTCCTGAGAAAAATCCCAGTGTTGGCGGACATTGCAGAATCCTCCGCCGTCGATTTACTTTCACTACTGAAAAAATATGACGGTACTGTTACCCTTCCTATGTTGGAAGAACTGCGGGCGTTCAACCACATCGCCCGTGACCTGCGATCCATCATAGACCGTGTAGGCGACGAATCTTTTGCCATTTCCTTTGGAGATACATGTGACAGGGTGAACGAAAAAATCGAAAGCATATTTGATGAAAATTAGGAGTAAAATATGAGTTATAAAAAATTATTTGAAACATGATTGAGAGTATATACAAGTCATATCCTTTCTGCGAGAATTGGGAGAAGAAACATTGCAAGAGTGTCATTGAGGAAGCCTATCAGTGGGGTGAACAACTCAAAAAGAAAAATATTAAGCAAAAAATTAATACAAGAATAAACATGATGAGATTTTATAATGGGACGAAGCAGGATATAAATGGGAACTGCAAAGTTACCAAAAGTTAAACTCCTGATTATGAGCAAAATAAGGCTGTAAATATTTGGTTAACTCACTGATAATGAGTATCTTTACAATACTAAAACAAACAACATTACTAACAATTAAAAGACAAGAACGATGAAATACCAAGTATCAAAGAAAGGTTCAAGTGTAACATTTAAGTTTGAAACATACGAAGAAGCAGTTGATTTTTGCAACACAATGATTTTTTTGGAAAATGCAAGAGGCGCAGAATATCCATAACTTACAATAAGTGAAATAAAATAAGATATATTACATAAGAGCAATGAAAACATTTGATTTTTATCAGGACCGCAAAGTAACATGTTGGGAGCGTACCCAGTTTTCTATCGAAGCAGAAAGTTATAAAGAAGCGTTAGAAATAATAAAATCATGGGAAGGTGAAGATGTACTTTGTTTTGAAGATGACAAGCAGATAATGGTTACAGACGGAGAAACTTTATATGAAACATCAGAGGCTATTTCTCCTATTGATAACGGAGGTAGACCAACTATAGAAGTATTTGATAGTACAGGTAACAAAATTACTGATAATGTATTACAAACCAAATCATGTAAAAATATTTGAAATCAGTAAGTAATAGGTAATCATCTATGATAATAACAAGAAAAATAGAAATATTTGTTTGCGAAAGTGACAAAGATTTGAAGAAGTTATATTTGAAAAAACTATACGATAACCGCAATATAGCTGTTAAAGTAGCTAACATGTGCGCTTCTCATCTCTTTGCGCTAGATAATACGATGCCCTACCTATCCGACACAGATAAGGAAATTATTACGTTTCTCGGAGTAAAAGGAGATAATCTTCACGTAATAATGCACCATATGTTGTAGCGAGTCAAACATTTAAAGGAAGTGCTGATATGGGAATGGTGTCATGCGTCATTCAAAACGTCAGAAAGATGTATCAAGATGACAAAAAAAATGGAGGAACATGGGATAAATCACTACGTAGCTATAAAAGCAACATGCCTGTCCCTTTCAAAGCCGACAGATTTACCAATATGCGTTTTGAAGAATACATCTCAAGAGATGGAATTACGAGAAACGGGTGTTTCTTTACACTCATTGGAATACCGTTTCAAATGCGATTCGGTAGGGATAGAAGCAACAACCGTGTAATTGTCGAACGTATACTAAAAGGAGAATATAAGATGGTAACATCTTCCATACAGATAAATGATGGAAAAACATTCTTACTATTATGTGTAGATATTCCCAAATCTGAAAATAGCCCTATAAAGGGTAAAAAATTGTATGCTTTTCTTGGTGTATTCAACCCAATCTGTTGTTTTGTTTCCGATAAGGTAAACAACGACATCGACAAAATGAAGTTATATGAAATAGGTACGAAAGAAGAATTTAACTATCGTCGTCGTCAAATACAGGAATCCCTCAAACGTTGCCAGATCAAGAACAAATACACCACAGGAGGGAAGGGACGCAAACGAAAAGTTCAGGCTCTCAACCACTTCCACGAAAAAGAGAAACACTATGTTGACACAAAACTACACACATACAGTCGTATGTTAGTTAATTACGCCGTAAACAACCGTTGCGACGAGATCATTCTACTTAACCAAATACAACGTGAAAAAGATGCAAAAGAGGAAAACACAGAGGGTATACCTTTCGTCTTGCGTAACTGGTCATACTACGGGCTTAAAACTAAGATAGAATATAAAGCCAAAATGAATAATATAAATCTAACTATAAAATGATAAAATCATGGAGAATGTATTGCAACAGAAAGTTGTATTCCAGCAAATTGGGAATGTGAATATGGAAGATTTCATAGCAGACCTGCTGGAACGGATTGAAAAAGGAGAAGTGGAAAAAGAAAATGTAGAGATGCAAAACCAAGTCCTAAAACAACTCAATAACAGGCACAAGAACATCATCGATGCCCAACGAGTAATGAACAAATGCTTGGAGATAGAGCTTGCTCATCTAATTAAGCAGGAATAATAAACTTGAACATCGGGGCGGCTGTACGCCCTTAACGGTAGGGATTTTCCACTACTGAACTATCTTAATAAAATTGGATATGTTGAACTTACAGTGATTATGATGTATCATATCCCATTACTTAGATAAGATACAGCGAGGGTCATATTGAACCTGCTTCACCATATGATTGTATCATATCTCCTATTTTAGATAAGATACGGCGACTAAATACAGTAGACTACATACTGTGTGAAATATAGTTTAAAAGTATATGAAATTCATTCACTTTTACTATTTTTGAAAAAAAATCGTATGAAGTAATACGAAACAAGCCTATGGACGAAATAACCGCTATATTAAACAGTGCCCGACCCGTTGATAATATTATCAATGACTTAAAAAGAAAATCCGTTTGTGTTCCTTCATGGGAATTTCTTATTAAAGCGTATGAACCATCATTCCATGAAATAGCCAAAGATACTATAACACGAAAAGATAAAATACGCAAAGACGGGACAAAAGAAGAAGCATCACGCATTTACATTGGCCTTGAAAAGCTGCTTACAAAGCGTATGACTGAGTTCATGTTTGCCATTCCTGTAAAACGTATCTACCACAACACAGAAGGATTTGAAGTCCGCCAACAGATAGCAAAGGCTATAGAGGCAATTTACAAGTATGCCCGAATCGATACAGAAAATATTAAACGTGCAAATGCGTATTTCGCCTCATGCGAAATTTTCACAATTTGGTACGTAGTAGAAAAGACCAATACATTATATGGTTTTAATAGTAAGTATAAGCTAAAATGCAAGACATACTCGCCAATGGAGGGAGTAAAACTATATCCATTGATCGACGAGCTTGACGATATGCTTGCAATGTCCTTTGAATACACCAAAAAGGTAAAGGACGAAGTAATTACTTATTTTGAGACATACACATCGGACAAACATTATAAATGGAAACAAAATGGTAAAGGTTGGGAACCTGTCGGTACTGTTGAACAAATACGATTAATGAAAATACCCGGTGCATACGCATTTAGACCTGTACCTATATACCACGGATTAACTCGTATTCGCAAAGAATTGGAATATACACTTTCTCGCAACTCCGACGTGATTGCCTATAATTCAGCACCAATTTTGAAAATAGCCGGAGGTATAAAAGGTGGAGAAGATAAAGGAGAAAGCCGTAGAGTTTACCGTGTGGAATATAATGGAGACGTATCGTATGTATCATGGTCACAATCTATCGAAGCATTGAAGTATCATGTGGAAACCCTGCTTAAACTCTATTGGATGCAATCGCAGATGCCGGACGTTTCTTTTGACAACATGAAGTCTTTGGGGAACATAGGTTACGATGCCAGACAAATGCTTTTGACCGACGCACACTTAAAGGTTGGAGACGAAAGCGGCTCATGGATTGAGCTTTTCGAACGTGAGGCAAGTGTCATCAAAGAATTTTTAAAGCACATGAATACATCATGGTCAAGCGAAATTGATAATATAGAGATTGAACATATCATTACCCCCTTCATACAACAAGATGAAGATGCCACAGCAGATCGCTTATTGAAACTTAATGGCGGAAAACCAGTCATGTCTCAGCTTGAATCTATCCAACAGGCAGGTTATAGCAATGACGCGCAGGCTACATTGGAACAGATACGGCAAGAGGAGACTATCACTTCACAAAGCAGGGTCGACAATATATTTGGAGAGTCAGCAATTTAATTAGATAATTATGGGAAATATCAGTTTTCAAGATAAAGGTGGCGTGGGTATATTGCTTATGCCGCTGGCTTAAAATATATCTTAAAGCTATAAAACGGCATGTATGGCAAAGCCGAAAACTCCAAATCAGAAACGCAAGTACGGCGAGCTGAATAAACGGCTCGCCAAATACGTCATGCTTGTGGAATCCATATACGAGGATTTGAATTTAGAGGCGGCTAAAATAGTCGGAATTACCGATTTTACCATTGATAGTGATAGGCCGTTTATGTGGTCGGATTATCCCCAAACAAGAAAACGGATAAGAGACTTACAAGAAAGGTTCGTTGAGGACATCGGAGCTGTAATATATAGTGGCACTTCTGAAGAATGGAAAAACAGCAACGAAGTTCAAGATCTTCTTGCCAACAAAGTATTGCAAACTTATGGCGCAACCATAGGAAAGGAGAAATACGAAATCCTATACCAGCCCAATAATGATGCATTGAAAGCGTTTCAGCAACGTAAGGATAAAGGATTTACCATATCAGATAAGTTGTGGAATCAATCGACTCTGTATAAACAGGAACTTGAAGAAGCTATATCATGTGCCATTCAAAAAGGTACGAGTGCAATTACATTAAGCAAGCAAATCTCCAAATATCTGCTCGATTTCCCGCAACTACAAAAAGATTACAAGGAAAGGTTCGGAAAAGCTTCACGGGCAATGGATTGCGAGTATCGTTCTATCCGTTTGGTTGCTTCCGAAATCAATATGGCATACCGCCAAGCAGAAAACCTACGCTGGCAACAGATGGACTTCGTGGTGGGATATGAAATCAAGTTGAGCAACAACCATACTTGCAACGGAAAGCCTTTCCAAGACATTTGCGATATACTAGCTGGGAAGTACCCGAAAGACTTCCAATGGACCGGTTGGCATCCCCTTTGCCGGTGTTACAAGATACCCATTCTAAAAACCGAAGAAGAATTTTGGGAATGGGACGGTCGGAGTGAAGCCACGACAGCAAGCGTGAACGAAGTTAAAGACGTACCGGACGCTTTCAAAAAGTGGATAAACGAAAATATACAGCGAGCAAAGAGTTGGGACAGCGCACCTTATTTTATTCGTGATAATGATAAATATATTCGTGAGGACTTTAAGGTAAATGTTTATAACAAGACAGAGAAAACCTTTGTTCGAAAGCGCAGGACAAATCTTGCTATGAGCCGTGTAGAGTATTACAACAAGATCTATCCGCATATTCCCGAAGTGCAGCAAGCTGCGGTCAATGCCTATACCCAAGCCATCTCCTCTGGCAACAAGGGGGCTACCAGTCGTGAAATTAACCGACGTTTACGCAATGGAACGGAAGATGAATATGTGGACGTGGCAAGCCGTCTGATAAGTCAAGCCTTATCAAGGCTCCCCAAATATGAAGGTGTTGTTTATCGTGGAGAGACCATGAGCATAAAGAAACTTCAAGAACGGTTCCTTGACCATATCGGCGATGTAGTGTCCGATAAGGGTTTCATTTCGTCCAGCCTTTACATGGATACACCTATGAAGTTCATATCACGTGCCGGAATACCCAAGAGTCACAAGCGTGTAATCTTTGAGATACAGAGCAAAAACGGGCGCAATATCAGTAAAATATCAGAATTTAATGGTATATTTACACTTGAAAATCAACATGAAATTCTGTTTGACAAAGGAACTAAGTTCTTGGTTAAGAAACGTAGGATAGAAGGAGATGGCACTTATAGAATAATACTTGTAGAGCAATGAAGAAGAAATATAAAATAATCGGCGAAACGGAAAAAACCGTTACTTTTATCTATGGCGGTACAGAATGCTGCTATGCCAAATCCTGTTATTCTTCTATCGAGGAAGTAATTAAAGAGATTGATGAGGAAAGGAAACAAGAAAAAGAAGTAATCAAGCATATCGAAGCCCAGCGTGCTACTATGACACCCGAAGAACGCACCGGCTGGGACGAGGCCGACCGTGCCGTGTTTGAGCGTTGGCAAGATGAAGCCAATACTAATATGTACCTTGACGGCATTATCGATGAAGATGAAGACCCAGATTTCAATCCATTCAGGAAAGACGATAAATAGTGGCAACCATGAAGCAAATCAAGCTATCAAAACAGGAGAAGCAAGTGTTGCGTTTAATCAGCAGCGGGATTGTTTGCCCAAACACTTATCCGCACCATATATTCATTTCGTGCGTAGGCTCACTGGAAAGATTGGGTCTTGTCAAAGGTCTATGGAACGAGGGGCATGAACTTGAAGATGTCCGCATAACGAAATATGGAAAAATTTATCTTGCCACCAATCCTAACTTGCGCAATCCCATAGACTGGAAATGGATTATAACTACCATCATCGCAGTAGCAAGTGCCATATTCGGCGCGATGGCCTTGTTTGTGGCTTGCTCGATAAAATACGGATAATTCCTTTGATTTAAAGAATTGATGTTTGTACAACTCTAATTTGGCATTTGTTTACACACGTCTATTTTGAGGCATATAAAAAGCAGTGAGATTAATTTTTCATCGCTTTCTTTTTACGTTTTCTGTTACAACTTTTGTGGTGCACTTCATTATTTGTGAAGATATGGGGATTTTACTTTAAACTGAATTTCGCCTTACGATTCACTGCCTTAGGAAATCGTATAATAGCCCTCAAAGGTTAATAATATTGAATTATGTATGAAATTCATATACTTTCAAGATTCCATGCTCTAATTTTGTGCCCAATAATTAGCATTACCTCGTAAAATTCAATACTTTTGTAATGGTTACAGATGGTAATTGCATTTACCTCGCAGAGCAAGCGGTTAATTTGCTCAATAGAAGTTGGGCTTTTTTTATGCCTATACTTTTACATATTGGCGGTTGCCTATACGTAGATATTGTGTATGCTCTTCGAGGGTATTTCACCATCTGTAACCAGCGTATATGGCAGCCGCTTTTCGTTTGCCACAAACATATCTTTAAATGGTTACAGATATGAATGAATTAAAGCTATTCCAATCATCTGAATTCGGAAAAATCCGTGCCCTTGAAGTCAACAATCAACCCTATTTCGTTGGCAGAGATGTCGCAATTGCATTAGGATATTCAAATCCTGTTTCTGCAATCTCACAACACGTTGATAATGAGGATAGCGCAAAACACGCTATCCCTGACAATCAAGGATTTAAACAAAGTACAACAATTATCAATGAAAGTGGAGTATATTCTCTTGTATTTGGTAGCAAATTACCCACTGCAAAAGCATTCAAACGTTGGGTGACTTCCGAAGTTTTACCTGCTATCCGCACCACAGGCGGCTACATCTCCACCAAGCAAGAAGACACACCAGAAGAAATCATGGCACGTGCGCTAACCATTGCACAAGCCACTCTTGCCAAAAGAGAAGAACGATTAAAGCAGCTCGAAGCTGAAAATGCCCAGAAACAAATTATCATCGAGAGAAAAGACGAGGAAATATCCATAAAGGACGATACTATAAAGATCCTCGCCCCCAAAGGTAAATGTTACGATGAAATCATGTCGAGTGAAGGACTTGTGACGACAAACATGATAGCAGCATTCTTAGGTGTATCGGCTATAAAGCTGAACAAACTACTATGTGAATGGGGAGTTCAATACAGACAATCTTCTGTTTACTTCCTCACGGCCAAATACCGCAGTAAAGGATTTACCAAACATGTCCCCTACCCTTATATGGATAACGGAGTACAGAAATCAAGAGAACACATGTATTGGACCGAATCAGGCAGAAAGTTTGTCATTGAATTGTTCAATACCAAACTCTCGTCATAATATCAGCTATAACCATAAAGTTATATAAATCCAAAGGGGCGGTTTATCCGCTCCGGGGTTACCCTACCCTAATAGGGTGCTTTTATATGTTTGTTAAATTATAGACGGGGCAGCCGCTTGTGAAAGTAAGCTATCCCACCGGTAGCGGACGTGTCCGGGAGGATTCCCGCTATTCCGAACATCGTTAAACAATAAACTTTTTTTATATGGAAACAACCGAATTAAAACAAGATGAGCAGACAGTAGAAGTAATCGAACATCGTAGCGTCGATACCATGCGTAACGCAGTCATCAGTGGACAGACAAGGGAGTTATTAATCATGTTGGCAGGATTGCGGGATATAGAGAACTCTTTTTGCAACTGGAAGAACAAGTACGGAATTGTATCAGATAATGATACAGATCACTTTATACAACTAACAACCCAATGCGGAACCTTGATACAGGAAAGTATCATTAAGTCTATAAATGACAATTTAGGCCGATTGGATTTTAAGGCGATATGAAACGTAATATTTTAAGCATTAATATAAAGATACCGATGTTTATAATATATCGGATCCCAATTTCCTGAACATCTCCCCTCCGAGCTTTCATGCCGGGTGGAGTAAGACGAACGACAAGCCGAGAGAGAAATTTTTCTAAAATAGAATAAAAACAGATACGATTGTTTGCTAATTTGGAAACAAATTATTATCTTTGTAAATATAACAAGAAACGATATGGACGGGCATACGATAACCATAATACTAAGCGATGAGGCGAACAGTTTTGTAAGGCAGCAGCCATTCAAGGCACAGCAGAAGATAGCGTATAATATTCGTAGAGTGCAGAGTGGTCTAATAGAAAAGGACGTTTTCAAGAAATTGGAAAACTCTGATATATGGGAGTTACGGACGCTTTTCAACGGAATTTGTTACCGTCTGTTTGCTTTCTGGGACACCAAGAAAGGGGCTTTGGTAGTGGTTACTCACGGGATAGTGAAAAAGACGCAGAAAACCCCTAAAAAGGAGATAGAAAAGGCAGAGAGAATAAGGAAAGAATATTTTAATGATAAAAAGTAACAGATATGGCAAAGATGAATTTCACACCAGCAGACAAATTGATAGATGATGTATGGGGAAAGGTGGGCACTCCCGAAAGGGACGCTATGGAAGCTCAACTCAAAGATGATTTGCAGGCTTATTACATTGGAGAGGCTATCAAGGCAGAAAGGCTCAAACAGAACCTCACACAGGAGGAATTAGGCAAAAAAGTAGGCGTGAAACGCTCTCAAATTTGTAAGTTGGAGAGCGGTAAGTGTATAATAACACTTCCTACTATGAGCAAAGTTTTTAAGGCTTTGGGAATTACAACGGCCACCCTTGATTTGGGAATAGGCGGAAAGGTTGCTTTGTGGTAAGAATATAAAGCAGGATCCATAACGAGGAGGACGCAAAACGCCCTCCTTTTTTGTCTCCTTATACTTTAAATTTAGGTCGTGATTAGGTAATAAATAAACTTAAACGAGTTACAAATGAAATCATTGCTTCATTCATAATCTTTAATTCAAATCCAGACAATACTATCCTACAATCGAGAGATACCGGCTTAAAGATTCTATTTCAGCCCGTATAACGACCTTTTGGAACTCTGCCGGATTGTTCTCCGTATGAGAGGCTTCCAGTGCCTTGTAATAGCTTATTTTGTCCTCGTTGCTGCCTTTGAGATTTACCAGCGTATAACCGTTGCGGAGTAAGTATAGATTCATCAGAAGCCGAGATGTACGCCCGTTCCCGTCTATGAACGGGTGTATGCGTACCAACTCATCATGAAGGTAAGCCGCAATGAGCACCGGGTGAATGCCCTGCTCCTCCATTCCGGAAAACCTTGTCATAAAAGCCTCCATTTGTGGCTGTATCAAATACGGCTGTGGAGGGACATGTGTACTTCCCGAAATCATAACAGGCACGCACCGATAACGTCCGGAATTCTCTCTGTCTATGCCATGTAGCACAATAGCGTGTATTTCCTTGATTGTGCGCTCCGATATTTCCATACCTCCCTTTGCAAAGTCCTTTATGTAGTCTATCGCTTCAACGTGGTTAATCGCTTCAAGGTGTTCCCGCATTGACTTTCCGGCGATAGTAACTCCCTCGTTCACTACTAACTCAGTTTCTTGCAGTGTGAGCGTATTTCCCTCGATCCGGTTGCTTTCATAGGTGTATTCAATGGCAAACGCATTCTCTATCTTTTGCAGGGCATCCGGTGGTAATGGGCGCAGCCCCAACAAACGGGCTTTCAACGTGTCGCATTGAAGCAATAGCTTTGTTATTTCCTCGTTCATGGCTTAATCTTTTGACTCAATTACCTTTAACTTCGCTCCACATTTAGGACACGTCAATACAGTAGTATCGATATTGGGTCGTACTTCTTCTGGTGATACAAACAATTCCCATATATCAACTCCTAAATTAGAAGCAATTGAAGTAAGAACTTTAATTGAAGGATTCCCTGATATATGTTGGTTCAATGCACTTTGGCTAATTCCCATTCTTTCGGCTAACTCTTTTGTCGTTATACCTTTTTGCTCAATAATATCTCTTATTCTCATATCCTAAAAGTTATTTCTGTTACAAAAGTCGTTTTTTTATTAGTATATACAAGCTATATCTTGTATAAATAAAGTTAAATACAAGATAAATCTTGCTCAAACTATTGTAAATACAAGATATAACTTGTATCTTTATATCATAAAACTAAAACAAAGATATGAAAACGAAAATCAACAAATCGCAACTTTTCAAAATGGCATGGGTAATGTATAAACGCTCTATCTCGGTTCTCGGCCGTGAGTTCTGCCAGTCATTCAGTGCTTGTTTGAGGAACGCATGGTTTAAGATGAAAGCGGAAGCCCGCAAAGCCGAAAAAGAAGCCAGCCGGTTAATGAGAAAGTCGGAATCCGCACAAAAGCCCGAATCGGTTGTATTCGACTCAGCAATGGAAAGAGGTATAATAGAGTATTACAGAAACCAAAGCGGGCGTTATTGCGGAGATTGATACACCAAATACACGTGCTCTTCCAAAACAACAAGAGCGGTGGCCCGGCTATATCACTGTGGAAACAAAAGCCGGGTCACTTTAATAAAAACCAATAGATTAAACCTATTGTCCGTGATACTCCATTTCATTCATATTTCATTTCAAGTTACCAAAAGTTAAACTCTTGATTATGAGTAAAATAAGGTTGAAAATATTTTGTTAACTCACTGATAATGAGTATCTTTACAATACTAAAACAAACCAATATTACTAATAATTAAAAGATAAGAGATATGAAAGCAAGTAAATCTTTAGAGACGAGAATAAAAGAAGTTATCACTAATAACAACGGTGAATGCCCATTGAAAAACGCTGTAACAATTAAATCCAGACAATACGTAGGATTTAATTACGACACCAATGAACACGAATATGTAATGTTATATTGGTCGATAAAAGAAGTTGTTAGATGCGGCAAAAGAGGTGTTGTTTATGTTTCAGACGGTATTAATCAATGGCGACCATCAGAGCTTTCAGAATCTGAATGTGAAGCTATAATGAAAGAAATAGCATAAGTTTAATCAGCAGGACTTTTTCCCTGCAAATACATAAGAGCAATGAACACATATTACAAATTTGCGCCAAACGTATTTTTGGCAAAGTGCGAAGAAAAGCACGAAAGAGGTGAGGAAATTCTAGTTACAACCAAGTATGGAAAAGAGAATGAAAGTATCGTTTTTAATCTGATATTTGAGCGTGACGGATTCTATTATTACTCCATCGTAAGGGCTGACGGATTCAACGTACAAGAATGGGCAAAACGTAGAGCCGAACGTAGACGTGAATGGTCTGTATCAGCAAATAAAAAAAGTCATGAATATTTCGAAAAGTCAAATAAGGACAGAGATTTTCTTTCACTTGGAGAACCTATTAAAGTAGGACATCATAGCGAAAGACGACACAGAAAAGCAATAGCGGATGCTTGGAGAAACATGGGTAAAAGCGTTGAATTTAGCGACAAAGCAACAGAACATGAAAGAGAAGCCGAATACTGGGACAAGCGTGCTACAACCATCAACCTATCTATGCCGGAAAGTATTGACTTTTATGCGCACAAGCTGGAAGAAGCCAAAGAATATCATGAAGGTGTAAAGTCAGGCAAATATCCACGTGAACACTCCTACACTCTTACTTATGCCAAAAAAGCAGTAAATGAAGCTCAAAAGAATTATGATCTTGCAGTAAAATTATGGGGGGGGTAATAAGTGACGAATAATCATTGTTAAATCTAACGGATAAAAATCGTATGCTGTCATCGATATTTTACAATCATTGGATAATGCGAAAACTTTCTGCTCATATCTTGACAAGGACAATTTAAGGAATGAGTTAGAAGATATGATTAAACGATTCATTAAACGGACAGAAAAGAAAATCAACGAAAATCTATAAATCATCAATTATGACACAAAAAGAAGCATTAAAACAATTAGAAAAGTACTGTCATGCTAATCAAATGCATCTAACCGCTTCGTCATTCTCTTATGGGTATTATGCGTTCGTAATACATGACAAATCATTTACTGGGGATAGAGTAATAGAAGGGGGCATTCCATGTCACAGGATAAGCGGGTATCTGAAACCCACAGAATTGTTGATATGGATTGATGGGTATCATGCAGGATTGCAAAATTCAAAACTAAATAAAGGGAATATAGAATGAAATACAAATTCAGAATAATCGAAACCTACTCGAAGGTAGTGGAGGTAGAAGCAGAAAACATGGATTCCGCTCATGAGAAAGTAGAAGAAATGATAAACACAGAAGAAATCGCCCTTACTAACGATGATTTTGAAGACATCGAAATTTACCCTTATGGAAACCAAAACAAGTAAAGCTATATCCCTACTCCACTCCGGCTATTTGAAAGAAGCATTAGCTATATTCTCTACTTTTCGAGTTGGTTTCTCCAAAGAAGAACGCAGGACATTGAAGATAGCCCACGAATGTCTTTCAGGCAATGCCGGGTTTTATCGACAACTCGGAATTGATACCAGCGCAGAGGTGGAGAAAAGCAAGTCAATTTTGATTGCTAAATACCTGTAAATCAAAAAGTTAAATAAAGTTTAAGCACATGAAATAAAAGATATAACTCATTGGTATTCAATATATTATTTGTATCTTTACATATCAAAAATAACAAATTAATCAATAAGAGCAATGAAAAAGATAGAAGTTGAAATCAGTTTAAGAGATGCGAGAAATGGTTATTGGAGAATAGAAGATAATCGCTTCCTTTCAGAGAATGGTGAATGGACTGCATCGAACATCTGGGAATCAAAAGAGTTTGAAGGAACAGAGTTGGAAGAAATGGAAGAAATGGAAGAAATGCAATCTTTGATTGAAGGTGTTCTTTCAGGTCTTGAATATGAAATCGCAATTGTTGAATTTTAAAGCATAAATCAATGAGCAAAATACAACGAATGACATCCGAGCTTAACCAGATATTACACTCTGACACCTACCAGTTCGAAATCGATACCGAAGATTATGTTTTCGGATTCAAGAAAACCATAAGAAAGCGTACTAAAAATTTAGCAAAAGCTATTCAATTACAAGTTAAGCTAGCTAATGACTGCGGGCGTTTCCTATCCGATACGGTTAGAATAGTAGCCGTGAGAATATATAGGAACGATGAGTTAAGAAAAGAACTCCGTGCAGAAGAAATAACATCAACGTATAACGGATAAAATATATAGCGATGAAAGCAAATAAAATCGTGTTCCTATACTATCCTTGTATGGTAATTGTATGTGAATCAATTGAGACTCCTAATTCCACAGACCCAGAAACAAACGATTTGAGGGAATATGCTAGAATAGTGAGGTTTTCATATGAAACAAAATTTTTCCCTAAGTTTGAGTTTCTTCCTGCCGGTTCAATCGAATGGACTAAACACGCAGATATGCTTAGTAAAGAACAGAGAGACAGCATAGAAAGATGTTCCCAGCGATTGCGATATGAAGACAAAGATCGGATTGATTATTTCGCTAAGCTAAAAGAAACGAGTATCAAATCACATAAATCATGAGCAATGAGAACAGCAACATTGAAAGAGCCATATAAAGGCTATAGAAACATAATTCTAATCGAATATTGGCCGAACATGCATAAATGGGAAGTCGAGATTTGTGGAAGTGGTAAACATATTTTTGTATATGAAGACGAATTTGAGGAGGATTAAGCCATGACATACGAAGATTTGAAAGAAGAAGATGTTAATAAGATGCGGAATCTTAATCGCAAGAATCACTACTGTCTATCTTGTACAGAATTGGAATCACTTGCCAAGAAACATCAAAACCATCGCAAAATTGGTGATGAATATACCTGTTTACTTATAGAATATCGATTAACTGATATAAATTTCCACACCGAAGCGTCATTGTTACACGCTGGAGAATATGAAAAAGTCATAGAAATAATAAAAACGTGGTAGTTTAGACAATTTTAGCACTAAAAGTGCATGAATTTCATATACTTTTTATATATTTACACCGTAAAAAGAACAAAAAATGAAGATTTTTACATCGTATTTCGGTAATAGTCGAAAACTGAAAGAGGCGGGAGTTAATATGATTTGCGTAGCAATCGGAAAACCCAGATTTATAGCTGATATTCCACAAATGCTGAATGTTTGCCCGACTCGTTATATGGTAAGTGGACCTTGTTCCCACGATGAATACCTAAAACTTTACGACAGAATATTGGCAAGCCAAGATGCGAACCAAGTCGTGAAACAAATTGAAATGTTAAGCGGAGGAAAAGACGTTGCTCTTTGTTGCTACGAAAAACCGGGTGATTTCTGCCATCGCCATATTTTGGCAAAATGGATCACAGAAAATACTGGTATTGAAATCACAGAATTTGGAGTTGTTGAGAAGAAAGAGCCCAATTATGAACAAGCGAGTTTGTTTTGAAAATAATGCCAACCATCAATAGCGTTTGATGGGATGCTGTCAGATTTGCCAAGCAAGCGGTGGTTTGACAGCATTGGTTTGGTTGAATGGCGAAGTGATTAACGCAACGGTCTGCAAAACCGTTATTCGTGGGTTTGAATCCCACTTCAACCTCAGAGATAAGAAATAACGACCAAAGTACAAAGAAGGGCAGTGAAAATTCTGATAAACGGTTTGCAGGCTGCCCATATTGCGGAAATAGCTCATCGGCAGAGCGTTGGCATTCCAGCCAAAGAGTGGGGTTCGATTCCCTGTTTCCGCTCAACCCTTATAGTAGCGATAAGCAAAAGCAAGAACATTAAAGCTTGTGCAGTTTACGGGGTGATAGTAATTGCTATCTGACACGACTGAAAGAAGCCGAAGAATTGCATAAGTGTTCTTGCAAGTAGCTTGAAAAATGATGGATTTGTGTTTAGTCCTGTCGGGAATACGCTTGGCAGACTTAGCACAAAATGTATATGAAGTTATATACAACTTAAATATATGGACGAAAAAACGATAACAAATCCTTTAAATCAAGGACAAGAGAACTCTAATGATCCTATCAAAATTACAGTGTTAGGGTGTGGTAATGTAGGTGTAGCCATAGCAGCAGATTTATCTATTGGCGGACACGACGTTTCTTTGATTAAAACCTCCCACTCGAAAGAATCAGTTTTTTACAAAATCCGTCAGAACAATAACCGTGTATTGCTGAAAGAGAACTGTAGTTATAGAACTGCTGTAATCAATGAAGTATCTCATGACATTAGCAAAGTAACAAAAGCTGATGTCGTCATTGTGACAATTCAAAGTACCTATCACGAAAATCTTATCGAGAGAATAAGCAAGTTTCTCAACGGGAGCCAGATTGTAATTTGCATTTGCAGTTATATGTCATCTTTCTACTTCAAAAAGCACTGTTCTTCAATGCCAGTCATAGTGGAAACTGCTGGCCCATATCTTGAAGGACGAATAGAAGAAGATGATGTCCCCGGAGAAGTCGTATTCCGGGTTGGGTGCAGGCTTACAAGAAGCCCATTGTCTATCTTCCAAAAAGAAATAGCAGGGGAGTGTATGGATAGAATCCGTCAACTATATAAAGGTTTCAGCAACGAATACTCAGTATTGGAATCCGCATTACTCAACCCTAATATGGTTTTGCATACCGTTGGATCCATAATGAGCATTCCAAGAATAGAATACAGCAAGGGAAACTTCTGTATGTATAGGGAAGCATACGCCCGTGGTAATGATGCGACCTTTAAGGTTATGCTGGATTTGGATAAAGAGAAACGCAAGGTTTTAGAACGATTAGGTTGTAATCCTATCGATATTTTTGTCGCAGGAGGTTTTCTCGGTGACCCTATAAAGAGTTTTTACGAATACTCTGAATCCAAAGATAGGGCGATAAGTCCTACTTCAGTGCGTTCAAGATACATCACGGAAGATGTTTCACAAGGTCTTATCCTGTTGGAAAGCATTGCCAAAAGAATAGGCGTAGACGTTCCCATTACAACATCTCTCATCAATATTTCAAGTGTAGCTTTAGGAGAAGATTTTAGAGAAAACGGAAGAACTATCCAGAGATTAGGTTGCGAAAAGTATATAGAAGAACTTTGCGAAACAAGATATGGATATTAGCACAGACATAAAAACACGTACATTTGGTGTCGAGATTGAGATGTGTAATCTTGACCGTAGTAAAGTGTCATTGCCAACAGGATATTCATGGAGTAAGGATGAGGATATTGTTAACACAGACGGGACGTGTAATAAGAGATTTGGTGGCGAAATTAATACTCCACCGCTAAGACTTTGCTTGAAAGATTTGCACGAATTGAAAAGTGTATATGAATCTATGGTAAATGCAGGAGGTGTAATCAAATGGAGCGTCTATACACATGTCCATATCTATGCTGGGGATTTGTCGGTGGAGCAATTAAAAAATATCTTTCTTTTCTTTTATGTATGCTATCCGTTCATCAAAAAGTATGCGAATATCTCAGAATGGGACGAAATGGTTTTCAATCTCATGCCGATTCCTACTGAAAAATATTATAATGGTGTTTTGCAATCCAAAACATTTGACGACATAAGAGAATTATTTACTAACAATTCAAAGAAAGGTTTTATCCGTCACGCAATTAACATATCATCATATTTTAAGACTAAGACTATAGAGTTTCGCACCTATCATGCTACAACAGATTTTTATATGGCGATGAATTGCGTTTACTCTACGTATAGAATGTTTTATTATGCCATAAATCATACGTTGAATGACTTTCAATTACTACATACCTATGAGGAGTTCAAAAAAGTTACCGGACTGAAATACGAAACACCTAAGGAGCTTATTCCGCTACTCTATCAAGGCAACCCATACAATGCGATAGAAACGTTTCAAACAAGACCGATAGCATTCAATTCCAAACAGGCTTCGGCTCTATATGAGGCAATGAAAGAACATGGGCACAAAGAGGTATGCATAGTAAACAGCTTTTTATATAACTATGAGTTGTTTTTCATGGATAAAATGGATGTGTCTATTTTTAGTCAAGACCCATATTGCCATTTGCTGTATTTGCTATCCAATGGAAAAATGTCGCTGACGTATAACAACAGTCTGGAATGGCTGGAGCAGTTCAACAACAAGACACCATCAAGGCAGCTTGCGTTGGCTCTGTATGCAAAGGGCTTGCAGAAGTTCTGTATGAGCCAGTCTGCAAGGAACGATGCTATTCTCGATGCGATAAAGTATAAGGCAAAAGAGTCCATTGAATACACGGAGAAGTCAAGTGAGAGGCTTATGTCGCTGCTTACTACCTGTGAATACCATCGAGGCTCTCTTCAAGAAGCAATTGATGGAAAGAAAGTCATCTATTTTAACTATGGTAAGGATAAGTTCTTAAAGAGGGCGTTCAAGCTGATACGGGAAAACAGTGATATGGAATCGGACATTCCCGTTATAAGGAATGACTATTACGAATTGGTGGAAAGGTTGCCAAAAGACACTTGGTTTTACTTCATCAGCAATAGTCCATACCTTAGTAATATGCACAAAGTTGCTATCTTCAATTCTTCAGGAGGCGAAAGGTGGTCGGCTGGTCGTTATCTTTATTGCAACAAACCTTGCATAAACAGTCAGTCAAACACTTCATACTCATCCAGTATTGATACCGTTGATGAGATAGTTCCGCCTGATGATTTGGGTATAGATAACCCGGATGCTCTAAGGATATTGAAGGTAAAACCGGGTTACTTGAAAGGATTGCAGAAGAAGTATGTCAAGAAAGTGGATTCTGTAAGTTCATCCACATATCCTTTTGTAGTCATGTACGGCAAGTACACGCTGGGTGGTTTTGGATTCACGTTACCACAACACAATGGGTATGATCTGTTTCAACTTACTGATTTTTGCACGAATAATGCAATTCCTAAACTTAGTAAGTTTATTTTGTACTGCATACAAACAAAAGAAGTACAAAGAATATTGAGCCGCTCTATGCACAAGTTAGTGGAGAAGGTTATCAGCTGTGCTTATACCCACAAACCGGTAAGTATGAAATATCGGGGTGTTTATACAAAAGTGAAAGAGCATTGCACATCATCATATCTTGCTTATAGCGGGCAACTTGGTGTGTATTCAAGCTATAAGGAAGTAATAGAAAAATACCATAAGCTATTAGAAAATGGGCAACGAAAATAGATGGAAATACGATCAGGTGGCCATCAGCCTTATAGATGAGGCGGAAATGAACGCCAACGAAATGACTGGAGAGGATTTTGCCGCCCTATGCGATAATATTGGCAAATCCGGATTGAGTAGCGTCCCGTGTTGTTACAAAAAACAAGACGGAAGATTTGTGATGATAAGCGGGCATCACAGATTGAGGGCTTGTAAGAAACTGCGTTACTCCAAGATAGGCATTCTTTATTGCGATGAAGATGAGCTTACGAAAGATGAGATTATAGCAATCCAGCTTTCCCATAACTCCTTACATGGAGAAGATAACAGGAATATCTTGAAGAAATTATTTGAACAAATTCAGACCATCGAGTTCAAGAAGTTCGCCCACATCAACATTGACGAAATTACACCGGTTGATACGAACGGTATAGATATATCCGTGATGAAGGAGACTTTCACTTTCTCCATTATCCTTTACCCAAACTCGTTTGATGCACTAGACAGTCTGTTTGGGGACATAAGGGAGCAGGCGAAGAAAAGCGACATCGTATTGATTGCAGACCATGAACCTAATGAGGAGATGCTGCTTAAGTTGCAGAAAGAAATAGGAGACCAATTCAACATCAAGTCTCCTGCAATATGCTTTTCTAAGCTGCTTGATCTAGCAAAGGAACGTTTAACCGAAATACAGAAAGACAATGATTTGGGTAATAGCGAATCGTAAAGAGGAAGACGGCAGCTTTCCCACGTATAAGTATTATAAGAAAGCCTTTGCCGATGGTAAAATAGACATATTTTGTGCGGATAAGGATGATGATTTCTCTTTTCTCACGAAAGAGGATATTGCTTTTATTCGGGCAAGAGACGAGAACATCAATCAACATGTTAGAAAAGCTCAGGAAAGAATCGGATTTGCGTCCACGCTTGAATCTTCGCAGACTAACTATCTTACTCATGATAAGGAAGCTGTTAAATCCGAATTGTACAAATGTGGCATTCCGTTTCCTCTGACAGTTGGTCCCAATGATGTGGAAAGAGGTTTCGCATATTTCGTTAAACCAAAGTTTGGCGAGAATAGCGTCGGAATAGATTCAAACAGTATATGCTTTACTAAGTCGCAGGTCATAAATAAATGTCTATTTCTTCACAAACAAGGCATAGAACCGATGATAGAACGTTACATTGACGGGAGTGATATAACCACTTCTGTAATATACTCAAAGAAAGATAGCTCTTTAAAGACATACTCTGCTTTTACGAATGCCAATAACACGGATGGCATACAAACGGATGAAACAAAGCGAAATTACAGCTTCAGTGCATCTGCCTGCAAAGATGAATTACTTGACAGAATTGCGAAGAAAGTGTTTGAAGCGGTAGGTGCTAAACATTACCTTAGGATAGATTTCAGAATGTCCAACCAAGTACCATATGTGATAGATATTAATATGATTCCCGGACTTTCTCCCAATGGATATATGGCTAAGTGCATGAAAGAGCATGGCATAGAGTACAATGATTTTATACGAATGGTCGTAAACAGTGCGTTCTAACTGATAATTAAAAACAAATAGAAATAAGCAAATTCAACATTTAAAAACTGTGATATGGCACGATACAAGAAAATCCCGTATGAAAAGGTCGCTGAGGTTTATACTAAGAAAGCTGGTAATATATCATCTACGTGTACTTCTCTCGGCATAGACCGAAACACATTTACCGCATGGCGTAAAAAGTACCCTAAATTGAATCAACTACTGTCAGATGTTGATGAGAGTTTAATCGATTTTTCTGAAAGCAAATTACTTGAACAGATTAACGCAGGCAACCTTACGGCCATCATATTCCATCTCAAGACAAAAGGCAAAAAACGTGGCTATGTGGAAAGCGTTGAGCAAAACGTGAATGTCAATCCATTTGAGAAACTGATGCAAGAATTGCCTGATGATGAGGAATGAGCCATGTACGCAAGGACATACGCTACTTAAAGTCATGGATAGAAGACTGGAATAGGTTTTGCCGTGATGTTTTGAAGGTTCGTTTAGACAGCGAGCAGCAATCTATCATATCCTCTGTCCAGCACAATCCTATGACAGCTGTTGCATCAGGTACAGCTCGTGGTAAGGACTTCGTTGCAGCATGTGCTGCTATGTGTTTTATGTACCTCACTCCACGTTGGAAAGATGGCAAATTATCCAAGAATACAAAAATTGCCATGACTGCACCAACAGCAAGGCAGGTATATAACATCATGATGCCTGAAATCTCACGACTATTTAGAAATGCAGAATTTTTACCCGGTCGACTTCTATCTGCCGGAATAAGGACTAATTATGAAGAATGGTTCCTGACGGGGTTTAAGGCTGGTGATGACAATACTGAAGCATGGTCTGGGTTCCACGCTGTGAATACAATGTTCGTCGTTACTGAAGCATCGGGTATTTCAGAAGCAACATATAATGCTATTGAAGGTAACTTACAGGGAAATTCCCGTTTCCTCATCGTGTTTAATCCTAACATAACTACGGGTTATGCCGCACGAGCCATGAAATCCAATCGATTTGCGAAATTCCGGTTAAACTCACTCAATGCAGAGAATGTAGTCAAAAGGAAATTAGTCATTCCCGGTCAAGTAGATTATGAATGGGTAAAAGATAAAGTGATAAATTGGTGTTCTCCCATTCAGAAGGCAGATTTTAATGAAGGAGAAGGTGATTTTAAGTGGGAAGGTGGTCTATACCGACCTAATGACCTTTTTCGTGTCAAGGTACTTGGTATGTTTCCAAAAGTCTCCGAAGATGTACTTATTCCGTATGAATGGATAGAGCTTGCAAATGATAATTGGAATCGTTTACAAGAAGAAGGTTTTACACCGTCTAAATCATGTAAGATTGGTTCTGATGTTGCTGGTATGGGTCGAGATGAAAGTGTACTTTGCCCTCGATACGGAAACTATGTCCCTAAATTTGAAGTTCACCAATCTGCTGGAAAAGCGGATCACATGCATGTCGCAGGAATGCACATCATATATCTTTCTGACAAAAAATCCAAAGCGTACATCGATACAATAGGAGAAGGAGCTGGAGTATATTCTCGACTGGAAGAACTCGGATATAGGAATGTTTATTCTTGCAAGTATTCCGAGAGTGCAAAAGGCTTGCATGACCTTACCGGACAATATGAATTTGCCAATATGCGAGCTTACTGCTATTGGTCTTTACGTGATTGGCTTAACCCTAAGAACGGTTTTGGGGCGGCTATTCCCCCTTGTGACAAACTCATGGAGGAAGCAACCGAAACACACTGGAAGTTCCAAAGCGATGGACGGATTATAATTGAACCGAAAGAAGAAATCAAGAAACGTATCAAACGTTCGCCAGACTATATGGATGCACTTGCTAATACATTTTATCCATTTGACTATGATTTTATTAGTGACGAAGAATTACTAAAAGACTTTTTATGATCGCTATAAACCTCTATCTTTGCATCGAAGACTGTCTTATTATTTATTAATAATTGCAGTTTTCATTGCTCTTATGTACGCCGGCTTGTGAAAGTCGGCGTTTTTGATATTACAATATCCAAGTTACTAAAAGTTAAACTCCTGATTATGAGCAAAATAAGGCTGTAAATACTTTGTTAACTCGCTGATAATGAGTATCTTTACAATACTAAAACAAATCAATATTACTAACAATTAAAAGACAAAGAGCAATGAGTACTGTAGACAAATCAAAAATTAAAGCATTTTTCTCTGACATCGAAAAAATGCTTACGGTAAATGGCGATTACATTTTAGTAGATGATAATATGGAGCTTCAAAGCTGGTGTATTTACACCGTAAAGAATGGTAAGCTCTATGATAACATATCTTTCGATATGGAGCCAAGAGCCTATAATAAAGATGATTTTAATGATCTTAAAGATTATTCAGAGGGTATGCAATTCGCTTTACTTACTAAACAATTTGAATCTTATTATCCTGATTAACAAGTAAAATAAGAGTAATGAAACATTCAGAAGAACAAATAAAAGAAATAATGTTAGCCTTATACGAACAACTTGGCAGACATAGATTTGTAGTTATGACAGGATCAAAATTTACTGGTTACATGGAGAATGAATCTGGTGACCTAGAGCAGGTTATTAAATTGAGCAAAAATAAATCTGGCGCAGATAAATTAATTATTACTTATGAAGAAGGTAAGGATACTTATTCTATGAGATTCATCAAATCCCCGAAATTAAACAAAAAGACTTTTTCTTTTTCCGAGGCCAAAGAGGTCTTCTTTTTGAGTGATATTTATGCTGAACAGTTGCAAGAAGTGTTTACACAAGTGACAGGCTTATATACTCATCTTTAAACATAAAATCGATGAAAGCAAACAATCCTAACTACAAATTCGAAATAGCATAACTATTTAATACATAAGAGCAATGAAAAAGAAAGCAGTAGAATACAGCATAACAGCAAAAAAACAAGATTTTGAAGTTGTCAAAGTTTATTCTTCTATAGACTCTGCTAATTTCGCAAGAAAGTTCTATCATGAAGATATTCTTATTTACGAAAGTGCATTCATTATATTGATGAACAAAGCCTGCAATATAACCGGGTATGCTAAAATCTCTCAAGGAGGAATATGCAGCGCATTAGCTGACAAAAGATTGATTGCCAAATATGCTATTGATACCCTCTCTACTAATGTCATATTCGTTCATAATCACCCAAGCGGTAACAAAAACCCTAGTAATGAGGATATAAAAATGACTCACTCCCTTAAAAATCTATTAGATATATTTGATATAAAATTATTAGACAGTATTATTCTAACTGAAAATGATTATCTTTCAATGAACGATGAATGCCTTATATAGTATCTCAGCTGCAACCTCACACGCAATTTTCAGATTCACTGATGAAACAATCTTTGCCATTCTCAATAGAATAACTGGATAATAACGCAAATTCACTTCCACTTGCCGTTGGTTACTTGATGATAAATCACTCATTCCCAACCATCTTGTTTTTGTCTTGCTTTGTCTTATTCTTTATTATCCTCTTTTCTTAAAAAAATAAAACTCGATCAATATTTTATTGAAAAGTATATGAAATTCATATACTTTACTGTATATTTGCAAAAAGCGTATGAAGATGTACGCCACCCGACTTGTCGTAAACACCTGTTTGTCCGTTTAGGCGGAGGCACATCTGAAAGAAGATGCGAATAGTCTGCTGGCTACATTGCTACGCAGACTATTTTTTTTGTTTAAACCTAAATGAAATGAACAGACAACAGCAAGTTTTCGTAAGGTTGAAACTTAAAGCGAAGGCGTTAGGGTTCAACGCAAAGGAATTGAAGGGTATCGCCGCCAAGATTGCCGATAACCTGAAATCCGCAGAAGATGCCTCAGAAGAGGATGTAAACGCAGAAATCGACGATCAGATAGAAGCGGTTCTCCCTTACCTCACTTTCGGCCAGTCGCAAGCCAACCGTTTGCTTGACGAATGGAAGAAAAAACACCCCGAATCAGAAGAAGATGATGATGACGACGTTGACGATGACACGTCAAAAGGCGGCTCTCGTCCAGCTGGTTCAAACAAGAAAAATCCCAACAACAAAGGAAATGAACAAGACGAAGAACCCGCATGGTTTAAGTCTTTCAGAGAGCAACAGGAAGCCCGTTTTGCAGCATTGGAAGGTGAAAAAGTTTCTAACTTGCGTAAAGCCAAACTTGAAGCCCTGCTGAAAGACACTGGAACATTCGGTTCACGTACCTTGAAAAGCTTCTCTAAGATGAACTTTGAAAGTGACGACGATTTCGAGGAGTTCTATTCAGATGTTGAGGAAGACCTGAAGAATTACAATCAAGAGCGTGCAGATGCAGGTTTGGCAACATTGGCAACCCCTCCTGCTGCCGGAAGTAAAGGTTCGGGTAAACAAGACGAAATATTAACCGACAAAGAAGTTGAAGATTTAGTCAACACTTTCTAAGTCAAAAAAGAAATTGTAACAATGGGTGCAACAGCAAATTTATCAAGCGAAATGGAAGTTCTCAATGCCGGAATGGATTCTGTCGTAATCCGGCATTATGTAGCTGGCATTATCGGAGGTCGTACTCTTGACGTATCAAATTATAACCTTCCGGTTATTAAAGCCGGGCACGTTGTTATTCGTGATCCGTCAACAGACACGTACAAACCTATGCCCGTAAAATCATCTGGCGATGGATACGACTCACTTCCCGGTTCTCATGAATATGTAGGAGTAGTTGTATGTACAAAACCAGCTAGTGAACCATTGGTTGGTATTATGTATAGCGGCGAAGTCAATGATTTGGCGAGTCCATACCCCATAGACGACATAAAAGCGGCTATGAAAACGGCATTGCCAACTCTTGTATTCTTACACGATTAATGTAGAAAGGAGGTAAAAAATGAAAGAATCACTATTTATTGAATACATCAGAAAGATTTTCCCGAAACTTCAAACCATCATCGAGAGAATCAATGGTAAGCGAGGCAATCAGCTTACATATCTTCACAAGACAATGCTTCGCAAAGAATATTCCGCAGACCAAAAGTGGGAAAGTGCATCAGTTAACACAACTTATGTTGCGGCCGACATGGTAGCAATGGACTCACCTCTCCCTCCTAAGATGAGAGACTCCATTGCTCACGCAAATGGTACATTGCCAAAGGTCGGAATGAAAAAAATTCTTCGTGAGACTCAGATCAACACAATCAACATCATGAAAGCTCAAGGAGCTGCGTTCACTAATATAGCTAACAAGCTAACCAACGATGCGGTAGCTTGCTCTGTTGGTATTGATGAAAAGAACGAAGCAAACTTTTTAACTGCTTTATCTGATGGAGTTGTAATCGTTGAAGATGAAAACAATACAGGAACTGGATTGCGCATAAATTTCAACTATTTACCGCAAAATAGCTTTGGTGTAGAAACAGCTGGAACTATTTCCTCTGATGACATAAAGCGTGTTATTGCAAAAGCTGACGCAGATGGAAACTCAATTACAACGATAGCAATCTCGTTATCGACTTACAATAAAATGAGACAAGAACAATGGGCAAAAGAATTGGTTGCCAACTATCGAGGTCAGACATTCGACAGCAACACTAAATTACCTGTTCCTACTGCTACATTATTTGACGAAGCATTTGCCGATGACAACAACGGAATTACATTCTTAAAGATTGACCGTACAGTAATTTCTGAGAAAAATGGTAAACGCATTCCGTACAAACCGTGGAATGCGAACAAACTAATATTCCTTACTACACAAGAAGTTGGCGCATTGGTTTGGGGCACACTTGCAGAAGTTACTAATCCCGTAGCAGGAGTAATTTATTCCACGGTAGATGAATACAAACTTATCAGCAAGTATTCTAAAAATGATCCTTTGCAGGAATTTACAAGTGGTCAAGCATTAGTTCTCCCTGTTATTGAAAACGTAGACCAAATCTACTCTCTTGACATCTCAGAGGCTCAAACGATTGACACTACCGAAGAGGGAAAAGATTCTACCGATAAGAACATCACCATTTGGGGACAAGCTTACATAAAAGCAAACTTCGTCGCAGAGTTCAATAAAATAACCGGTAAAAACTTATCGACTACTATTTCAGACGATAAGTTAATTGCTGCTGTAAACAAATTGAATGATGCCGATGAAGCTAAGCTCAAAAAAGCTGTTGAATCATATAAAACAACAAATGGAGATAGTTAAGCCATGAAGACAATTCAGCAAGCTCTTATAGACGAAATACATTACCCTATTCCAGAAGGTTTTGTAGAGAATGTGATGATAAAACGCAAACTCAATCCAGTTGGTGATTGCGATTCAGATACAATGAACTCAAAGGAGTATATGGGAGCTTTGGCTGACTGTCTTTGGTCTTTAGTTCAGGCTATCAATTTTTCTGAAGCAGACAAGTCTTTTGGTTCTTTATCAGATAAAGACAAAGAACGTATTCTGTTACGTGTTAACTCAATCTATAATGCCATTGGTGAACCTTCGGTAGAGTTGGAGGCAAAGCCAATGGTATATATAGGTGACTGCCTTTTGTAATATGTCAGTAATAAGACTATATCCACACAGATTGCAGTACCTCGTATCAAAAGATGGTTACGAGGATAGCAACGGTGATTATCATGAAGGAGAAACTAACTGGGAAGGCTGCATTGAATGCGACGCAGTTCCTGCTGGTAAAGCCTCTGAAAAAGAGTTTGACGATGGTATTGTAAGAAGCTATTCATATACAGTTTATCTACGTGCAAATTGTCGAACATTCATGATAGGTGACAGGATTAAGATACATCTGCTTGAAGGAATTGAAAGGGAGTTTAGTGTGAAAGGTTTCCATCGCTACCAGAAACAATGTAAACTATGGGTATAAGAATGACCACCAAGCTAAGCGAAGTGCATGACACGCTCATGAGAGAAGCAGAGCGTGTCGAGCGTCTTACTATTCGTGCTTTATCCAAACTTGGCGAACAATGCGTTACAAAAATTCGTGATAGAGCAGGTGATAAAAGTTGGTACGACCAAACAGGCAACTTGCGTAGTTCGGTTGGATATGTGATTGCTCATAATAAGAATATCATTCAATACTCAACTTTCAACCAAGTGAAGCAAGGTTCAGAAGGTGTAAAAACAGGTAAAGACTTAGCGAAAGAACTTGCTAAAAGATATTCTAATAACTATGTACTTATCGTAGTCGCCGGAATGAACTATGCTGAATTTGTAGAAGCGATGGATAATAAAGACGTACTTGCATCAACCGAACTTTGGGCAAGAGAACAAGTTCCATTGATGCTTGAAAAACTTAAAAGACAGATTGCGAAATAATGAAATCCGATATTGAAATAGCTAAGTTCGTTTATCACAAAATTAAAGGTACAGAACTCGAACGTAATGTCTCCGGTAAATTGAGTGACAGAGGAAGGCCCAACAAATCTGATAAAGAAGATATAGTCATATCTGTTCTTGCAAATGAAGGTTGCGGGCAAATACAACGAGCCTATGTGAATGTCAATATATATGTCAAAGACTTATGGAACTCTGAAACCAAAACATGGGAAAAAGATTCAATCCGAATTTGTGAATTATGCGAACTATCGAAGTTTTTATTCGCTATACGAAAAGACGAATATCATACGGTTCCATCACAATGCAGTCAAAAAACTGATTCAACAGGAGTTTCATTTGAAGACGGACATACAGAGCATTTCATTAATAACAAACTGTACATAGAGATAAATAACGAATAAATTTTTAATATAAATTAGGTATATCATGGCAGTAATAGGATGGGGTAAGCCCCGTGTATTTATAAAAGATTTGGATGCTTCTGCTCCTAAATGGGAGGAATTACCTACCCCTGTGGAAGATTCTACACAGTTGACAACAACAAAAGGAGATAAACAAGAAGCAAAAATCGAAGGAGGCGAAAATGAGGATGTAAAGTATGGAAAGAATACCTATGCTTTGGCATTGAACATTCGTGCCGCAAAAGGACGTAAGCGTCCTGTAAGTGATAGCGATGGTGTTGTTGCACACAATTATGCCGTTGTTGTTCAACCGGAAGACCCAGAAGTTCAAGGCTTCTGCATGGAGAAAACGACAGTTTCCGTCGAAGACACTTTTACTTCTGCTGACGGTGGTGTTTGGGCATACACTTTTGATGCTTTGAAAGCAGCCGCCGATAAAAAACAAATTCAGTGGGGTAAAATCATCGTGACGGAATCTGGTGGAAACATCAGTAAAATTGAATGCGATCCTGAAGATGAGTCTGGAGACGGTGATAAATTCGAAGTAGCTCCTAATCCAAGTGTTGGTGTATAATTCAATAGGTTGTAGATAGAGCCAAACGTGGGGGCTTCGTACCCACGTGTTCTGCGTATCTAGTGTAACGGTAGCACATATACACTCCATGTATAAAGTTGTGGTTCGACCCCACAGTTGCGCTCAATATAATTTATTTTGCATGGACAAAGAAGGGAAAATAATAGAAATGGATATTGCAGATACTATCATGGAAAGACCTTATGAGTTCCATATAGGAGAAATGCAATTCTACTTATACCCTGCCACATTAGGTAAAATATACCTTTTATCACGTCTTACCGAAAATTTAGAAATAAATAAAGACTTCCTTTCTCTAAATCCATATATGGAAGCATTACGATTATGCGATTCCAAAAGAGATATTATATGCAAAATATTGTCTTACCATACATTCGATAAAAAGGAAGAATTATTCAATAGCCACCTAATAAATGAAAGACGAAAGCTATTTGAAGACAACCTCTCGAATGAAGAACTTGCTCAACTATTCATAATAGTGTTATCAAAGGATAACATTGACCAGTTTATTCAACACTTCAAGATTGATATTGAGAAAAAAGAACAAGAAAAAATATCAAGAATCAAGAAAAAGAAGTGTAACACTATAACCTTTGGAGGTAAAAGTATTTATGGAACTTTGATAGATATAGCCTGCGAACGCTATGGCTGGACTATGGACTATGTTGTATGGGGTATTAGTTATGCCAACCTGCATATGTTACTTAATGATTACATAACATCTATATACCTTACTGACGACGAGATAAAAAAATATCATATATCTACTGACCGAACATTTATAAACGGGGACGATCCTAAAAATATGGATAAAATAAAAGGCATGAAGTGGGACTAAAAATAATATTAATCCCCTTATCCATATCCAACGTTATTAAGCATTCTGCTATAAATTTATTTTAATGCATCCTATTAATAATGTTCCACAATGTACACTGTTTTCTTATAAAGGGATAGTATCAATATGAATGATTTCACCATTTGTACCAATATCTATCGTCCAACATATCACGTCATTATAATTAGTCCATGCCCCAATAGATGGCACTTGAATTGTGGTATTTTCAAGTATTTGATAATAAACCTTTTCTCCAATATATATATAAAAGAAATTCAGAGGATATTGTTTTGCGCTTCCTTTTGTAGCAGATTTTATTCCAGAATTATATGTATTAAATGACATTGTAATATTACCAAAATATGGAGCATTAAATGTATATGATTTTCCGCTCAAAGTATTGTTTTTAGTAGATGGAGTCTTTTTGACTTTTGTAAACGATATACTTTTTGTTTTTTTATTTCCATATAAATCTTTATAGTCGATATTCACTTTAAGCAAATCATCTGATACTTCTTCAACTGTATAAATTGTTGTCCTATTAAAATAGGAATTTTGACATGATACTATATTTTTGGATTGAGTATAATCACCGCTATCTATAAACTCATCTGCAATATATGCCGAATAGAATCCATCATTTCCAAATGACACTACATAATTTTCACTTTCCCAAACACCTATAATTAGTGATTTCGTATCATCACTCGTCGATCCGGGTTCTCCGTCCTCCGTTCGTGCACATGATTGTAAAATAATAATTGATAATAGAATCAATATATATAAAAATAATTTCTTCATATCTTTATTTTTTTATTTATCAGCACATTTTTTCGCCAAATCAAGACCCTCTTTAAGACCATCGGCATAATTAAAAATATCATCGATAGTCTCAATGTCAATCCATTCATTTGTCTTGTAGTTATCCTTTGGCAAGCATATTTTTTTACTCCGTTTCCCTATATAAATGCGGCAAATCCACCACCATGTACTACCATCTATGTTCACGGAAAAATAAGTCTTGTAGTCGTTATATTGAATACGAGATACATCTACATACTGCCTCAATATACTACGCACGATGTTATAGGCATCTATCTCCTCTTGTGTAGTAACTATACCTTTTTCTCGGTCTTGAAATACTACACCATCGGGAAGTTTTTCTTCATTCATTTCGTTCGGCTGTTGATTTTCATTCTCAACCCCCTGTGGCATTTGCTTTTCCTCCTTATTCTCATTCTTCATAGCCACATTCAAACGGTCGGATATAATATCGTTAATCACCGAAGCAATGGATTTCTTAACAATAGGTCTATATTGGTCCACAAGTTTTGCCGTATATTTCCCATCATTAAGATTACGGACAAAATAACGTGTAAATTCATCGTCCGGCATTTGGAAATTACGATTAAGCATTTCTTTTACTTGTATCGTGATTTGTAACTCTTGTGCCGTACTCAATATATCTTGCTCATTATAATAAGACTTATGAAACTTTTTCAGTTGCTCAATATCGTTGTCCGATAAATCAAGCATATTCACCACAAGGAACGGCTTTTCGTCCATTATGTTCACCTTTTCTAAATCTGTATAAAAGCGATATTCTATTCCATTCGTCAAGACCCCAAACCTAGCCTTTGAAGCGACAAAATATCTTTGTAACTGAGTGTCATGTAAATTCAAGTTTTGTTTACAATGCTTGCATTCTATAAGTAGTATAGGATTTTCGTCCTTCATTATGGCATAGTCTATTTTTTCGCCTTTCCTCTTAACTAAGTCACAATCCATTTCCGGTACAACCTCAAAGGGATTGAATACATCATATCCCAATGCTGCTATCACAGGCATTACAAAAGAGGTTTTTGTCGCTTCTTCCGTTGCTATGCTATCCTTCTGTTTAGCAATTTTCTCTACAATCTGTTGAATTGTATCTTTGAAATCCATATCTTATGCTGTTAAGATTGTTTCGTCAAAAGTATAATACAATAATCATTTATTAAAATATTTATACTCACACATTAGTTAAACTTTATTAACTCTATTCTATTTTGTCAAAAGTATATGAATTTCATACACTTTTGTATATTTGCAAATGATGTGATGTTACATCTACCCCTTTTAATCGAAAAGACTCATGGCCGGACTTCATTTTGATATAACAGGCGACAATTCTAATTTTCTTCGTAAACTACGAGAAGTAGAAACCGGAGTAACCAATACTTCTAAGGAAATAGAAAAAAATGGATTGGGCATAGAAGATATGTTCAACAAAATGACGAAAGCAGCTGCAGCTTTTGGGGCTGGCTTTACAGCAAAAGAACTTATCCAAAATATTATACAAGTAAGAGGTGAATTTCAACAATTAGAGGTCGCCTTTACCACTATGCTTGGAAGTAGTGAAAAGGCAAACGTCCTTATGGCTCAGCTCACAGAAACAGCCGCCAAAACTCCATTCGATCTACAAGGTGTTGCCAATGGAGCTCGTCAATTACTGGCTTACGGTACTTCTGCTGAAGATGTTAACGAGACTCTTATACGATTAGGGAACATTGCAGCCGGACTTTCACAACCTTTGGGAGACTTAGTATATCTCTATGGTACAACTATGACACAAGGTCGACTTTATACACAGGACCTAAACCAATTCACTGGACGAGGTATTCCAATGATAAAAGAACTTGCCAAAGAATTTGGAGTAGCTGAAAGTGAAATCAAAGGAATGGTAGAAGCTGGTATGATAGGGTTTCCAGAGGTTCAGAAAGTCATACAGAACCTTACCAACGAGGGTGGTATGTTCTTTAACTTAATGCAAGAACAAAGCAAAACCATTACCGGACAGATTTCTAACATAGGAGATAGTTTCTCGATGATGTTGAACGAGATCGGCAAAGCGAATGAAGGTATTATCAATGATGCATTATCCAGCGTCTCTTATTTGATAGAAAACTATGAAAAAGTAGGAAAAATACTAATTGAATTGGTCGGTACATACGGAGCATACAGAACTGCGCTTATGGCTATTACTGCATTACATAACCTTCAAGCTACTGGTATTACTGCATTGACAGCTAAAGAGGCAATACATTATAGTTGGCTGGTGCTTACACAAAAAGCTCAATCCCTACTCAACAAGACTTTACTTGCCAACCCATATGTCGCAGTAGCAGCGGCAGTAGCAGCACTAGGTTTAGGTATTTATAAATTAGTCACTTATCAAACAGAAGCAGAAAAGGCACAGGAAAGGCTGAACGATGAATTTGGTAAAACCGAAGTGGCTGCATTAAATGAAATGTCCACATTAAGGGAACTTAATAGGCAACTTACGGAGGCTAAAAAATGGTCTGACGAATGGTATGCTATAAAAGAAAAAATAGTAAATGGCTATTCAAAGTATCTTTCTGGCATTGATGAAGAAATTGATAAAACAGGGTCTCTTGCTGGACAATATGAAAAATTAGAAAAAGCCATACGTAAATCTATGGCCGCACAAAATTATACCAATTTTGCCAAACAAGAAGAAGATATATACAATAGCGTCAGAGAAAAAAACTTAACAAAAGTATATGATGCATTTACAAAAAAATATGGAGATGAGTCTGGATTAAAAGTCTACCGAAATTGGTTAAACTGGCTGGATAGCGGTCGAGATATACCGACAGAAATTCAAAGGATTTTTAATGATGTATCTACTGGATGGGGAGAAAGTGCAAATACACTTCTATTTGAAATAAGGCGACAAGCTGAAATAAGAAATAAAAATTTAGAAGAATACAGAAACAAATATTTCATTCCCGAACCCTCATTTGATTCACCTACTGAAAATATTTTTACAACAGAAGGTAAATCCATCTCCCAACTTGAAGAAGAAATCAAGAAGGCTGAAACCTCACTTGCATCATTAAAAAAGGCCCTTGCAGACGGCAGCGGAACAAAAGAAGCAGTGGATCAACAAGAGGCTTATATCAAGTCGCTTCAAGACACTATACTTGAACGTGAGAAAGATTTGAGAGTAATCAATGAAGTCAAAACACAAATCTCAAAATTAGAGAAAGAGCAGGGAGAAACTGTAAGTGGAAGCAAGGAATACAATGCGTTACAATCACGAATTGACGCACTCCGTGCAAAGCTGCCTAAAACCAAATCTGATAAAGCGGCTGAAGATAAGCAAGCAAAAGAGCAAAAAGAGGCCGAGCAGAAACTTGTTGATGAACTTCTTGAGCTTCGTAAAAAAAATCAAGAGAAAGAAATCTCCCTCTGGGAAGAAGGTAAAGATAAGAAATTGAAGCAAATTAACTACTATTATGAAGAACAGAAAAAAGAAATTAAAAAGAAAGAGAAAGAGCTGTCCAAGTTAAACAAAGTAGCTAAGATTGAACCCTCCAAGCTTAATGAGAATGGACTAACAACTGAACAACAGGAAGATATTGATACCGCAAATAGGTTAAATGAAAAGAATAAGAATAAACAGACCAAAGAAATTCTCGATGATGAAATTAACGCAATGAACGATTATCTTGCTGCTTACGGGAACTATTATGAAAAGCGTAATGCTATTATTGCGCAAGGCGAATCTCGTAAGTTAGGCAAAAACGAATGGGAACAGAAGTCTATTGACGAAGAAACAAAAAGGGCACTATCTGATTTGGATATAGAGGCGAATAAATCTACGTCTGCCATAAGTAAATTGTTTGACGATATGCGTCAACACACAGTTGCAGATATGCATCTCATTGCTAATGAAGCTGAACGGGCATTCCAATTCTTGCAATCAGGCGAATGGGACGAAAACAAAGGTCTTGAATTTGGTATGACAAAAGAGACCTTCGACACATTGCGTAAATCTCCCGAAGAATTAGAACGAATTAGAAAAGGTATAGATAATGTCCGTAATTCCGCAGATCAATCTGAAACGGGGTTTAACAAACTAGCTAATGGTCTTAAAAAAGTATTCGATGCTGGTTCAAACACAAAAAAATTGCAAGATGGACTTGAAGAAATAAGAAGTGGATTGAGTGAGGTATTAAGTGTGGCCAAATTCCTTTCCGACACATTTTCAAATCTCGGAGAGGCTTTCGGATCTGATACACTGTCAGGCATTGCCGAAGGTATCAATGTGGCTATGGACGGCCTCAATTCAGCTATGCAAGGGGCAGAAGCAGGTGCTATATTTGGACCGATAGGTTCTGCTGCTGGTGCTGCCATCGGTCTTGTCTCCTCTCTTGCTTCCTCTATCGCAAAAATCCACGACGCAAAAAATGAAAAACGGATTCAGAAATTACAAGATCAGGTAGATACACTTGACCGTTCGTATGAAAAGTTAGGCAAGTCCATTGAAACTGCTTACGGAAAGAGTGCTTCCAGCTTGATTGAAGACCAAAATAAATTGCTAGAACAACAAAAAGTACTTATTCAAAATCAAATTAAAGAAGAACAAGATAAAAAGAATACAGATAGCGACAGAATAAAAGAATGGGAAAATCAAATTGACGAAATAAACAATCTCATTTCTGATAACAAAGAAAAAGCTATCGATGTCATATTTGGTGAAGACCTAAAAAGTGCTATTGACAACTTTGCAGAAGCTTATGCAGATGCATGGGCTTCTGGCGAGAATAGGGCTAAATCTGCAAAAGATGTTGTAAAACAGATGATGCAACAAATGGTAACAGAGAGCATTAAGGCAGCAATTAAATCCTCAAATAAAATGGAGGAAATACGCACTAAGTTGCAACAATTTTATGCCGACAACGTGCTTTCTCAATGGGAACAAGATTACATCAACAACATGGCTGAACAGCTTCAACAAGAAATAGATGCTCAATTCGGTTGGGCTGATAGTCTCATGGGAGAAAGTTCTACCACCGAACAAAAGTCGACAGCCGGAGGTTTTGAAACCATGTCACAAGATACAGCAACGGAATTAAACGGCCGGTTTACAGCGTTGCAGCTTTCTGGTGAAGAAATCAAAAACCAAATGATTTCAGCCGTAATCTCTCTAAATTCTCTTTTATCTGTATCAACTAATAGCAATTCTATACTAAATAACATTCTTAATCAACATGTGATTACGAATAGCTACTTAGAAGACATTGCAAAATATACGAAATTATTAATTGATATAAAATCCGATATAGCACAAGTCAATAGGAATACTAAAGATTTATAGATATGAATACAGTAAAAGAAATAATGATGGCTGCTTTACAAAAAGGAGCTTGTAATAAGTCTTATGGTGTTGGTGACTGGAAAACTCTAGTATGGTTGTTCTTTACACCACAAGGCATAGAGTTTTGTGAAAAGAACAACTTCCCTCCTATTGAAACGTTCCGTGAGATGAGTAATGATATTGCTAATTATTGCGTGTTTGTCGACACTAAAAATGTAAAAAGAAGTAATGATACCAATATTGCTTTAATAGGCAATACCAATGCGGAACTAGTATTTGACGATAATACTAGAGTTCACAAAGTTATACTCATGCATGGAGCCAGAGCTATAATAGTTGCCCGTAATTACGCAGTTATTAGACTTATAAACATACGAAATTGTCCTGTAGAAATCAATAAAGACAAAACTTCAGTTATACTTAAATAAAATGGCATCGGGAGAGTTTTACATAAATGGGAAAGACTGCTATACAACTTGGGGTATAAGTATGGATACATCATCTCTTTCCTCCTTAATGACACCGTCACCTTTAAAAGAGTTCATCGAAAACAAGTCTCGATTAGAACATGGCAAACGAGTCCTGTCCTCTAATCCTAAAATCGATGAACGAAATATCACTTTAACTTTTAACCTGACGGCAAAAACGGAAGAAGAATTCTTTTCAAGATACAACAGCTTTTGTGAAGAATTGGCAACAGGCATAATAAATATAAAAACAAAGTATCAACCAAATATTACTTACAAAACAATCTATATTTCATGCAATCAATTTACGCAATTCATGAGAGGAATAGCACGATTTTCTCTAAAACTTGTCGAATATAATCCAGCAGATAGAAATTCATAAAAAAGTGCATGTTTTTCATACACTTTTATTATCTTTGACTGAAATCGTATGAAGATATACGAAACCATCATGATAGACATTAAAAACATACAAGGAGATACTATTTTATCAGTTCCTATAACAGAAGAATGTGTTCATGTAGAAGAATTGATGAAATCCGATTATGTAGAATTGTCGTGGAACTCGGACCAAAATGAAGAGATTCCGGTAGGGGCTTATATCATACTCGATGGTGAGAAATATTCTCTTTTGGATCCATATAATCCAGAACAAAAGAACGAGGTCGAATTTCAATACAAACCACAATTTCATTCGAAATTTATATCATGGGGTAAAGTGCCTTTTTTCATGTATTCTTATGATGAGAATAACGAGATAACTAATCGGGAGCCGGATTGGTCTCTTACCGATAACCCGGCCAATTTCATGAGTGTTATTTGTAAGGCTATCGAGAACGAAACCGGGGATACATGGACTTACGCCGTAGATTCTTCTCTTAACGCTTCCACTTCTTTGTCTTTCCAATCAATCGACATATTGTCTGCCTTGAACAGTATAGCATCTGCGTTTGATACAGAATGGTGGGTTGAGAAAGATTCCATGATTATTCATCTGTCGAAATCCGAACATGGAGCTGTTGTTTCTCTCGAAGTTGGTGAAAACATCAATACACCTTCGGTCACGGAGGGAAAAGATGGGTATTATACCCGATTTTACGCATTCGGGTCAACTCGAAACATCGTACAGGAATACAAAGGTGCTAATGTCAACAATTTGGTCAACAAACGGCTGACTCTTGACCCTAAAAAATATCCGAACGGATATAAAGATATAAGGCCAAACCTTCAACAAGGAGAGATATTTAGCAAAATCCTCCAGTTCGATGATATATACCCTTCATCGGAACTCTCCATATCAGATGTCAGATTCCGCCTTATGTGGCGTATAGACTCGGAAACGAATGATAAAATACAGATAGGCACAGATGAAAACGGAGACCCTATATACGACCAATATGCGATATGGTATTTTCAAATACCGGAATTTAACTTCGAAAATTCCACTTATGACGAAGAAAAAAATCCGAATGGTATGCTTATACCCAATAAAGTACCTTCGGTACATTTCCAATCGGGGGCTTTGCAAGGTATGGAATTTGAGCTTATATACCATGATGAGAGTAAAACAATAACAAGTGATGATGGCATAAGCTTCGAAGTCAAAAAAGGAGATTTCGAGATTAAATATAAAGAGGAAGAAGGTAACTATATTATCCCTGCTATTACGGGACTTATACCGTCGGAAAATGACGATATTATCCTATTCAACGTCAAAATGCCGGAAGAATATACAGATTCGGCGTACATACGGCTGGAAACAGCTATGAACGAAGAAATAGAACGGCTTTCTTCCGACCAAAACAACTACCAGTTTTCATCTAATCCTGTGGTGTTCGATGAAAACAATCCTGATTTATCCATAGGAAGAAAAGTCGAATACATAAACGCAGGATATTCATATGTTACTCGTGTTATAAGCCTTACAACCAAACTCGACTATCCTTGCGAACAGACTATTACCATCGGGAACAACCTAATAAAAGGGAATACGCAAGAACTGAAAGAAGAGGTTGCATCTGCCAATAAGAATATCGACTTGATTTCTGCCATCAATGATATGACGGCTTCCCTGCAACAATCGTATCAACGGACTGTAAAACAAATGCAGGAAGGATTTGCCCGTATTAACGATATGTGGAAATTCGACACAGAGTTGGAAAATACGATATACTCGAAATTTAATGTGTATTCACAGGGTGGAATATCCGCTCTTGGTGTATGGCGTGGGGAAGGGGGTGGCGGTGGTGAAGGAGGGCTCATCAAGCTCGTTCATGGGTTCGACGATCTGGGCGGCGCATTCGACAACGCCACCCTTACCGATACCTTCAACGCCTACACCATCAACGAGATTTGGAAACTCGCCAACGCCGGCGCATCTACGATAGGTACAGGCAATGTGGTGACGGCCGTCAGCAAGACAGCCCTCGGTATCGTTGTCACCAAAGGCATCACCCTGTACGATTGGGTGCAGCAGCCGAACAAGCCTACCTATTCGCTGTCCGAGATAAACAACGTGAGCGGCACATATACGGGGCTGACAGTCGGACGTGCGGTCGAATCGGACAATGCGAAAAAGTTGAACGGACTTGACAACGGGGCTTTCCTGTATAAGAGGGGCGGCATGTATGAGACAGCCACCGGAAACGGGTGGTTGATTCGCACGAAAGTCGAAGAGGCCGAGGCGGCTATGTTGACGTTGCATCTGATCGGAAATGGATATTATAGCCGACGAATTATCAATACGATCGTACAGGCGTATAATTATGCCCCGAACGATGTCGAGTTTACGGCTACGGCCGGTACGCATTTCGGTGACGATTTGGGTGACGTGAAGGTGTTCTTGTACGGGGGACGCGTGTGTTTTTGGGTTTCGGCCAAGACGGATTACCAGACCTGCTCCATATTCGTCTATAACACATACGGGGCTTTGAACGGGACTTGCGAGAACTGTGTGGATAGTATATCGTTGTCTCCCATGCCGGCAGTCGGCGTGAGCAAGCTGACCGTGGTGACCCCGTCTGTCGCCTTGACGGATAACGATTCCATCGCCGCCGACAGGCTTAAAAATATCCGGACGATTTGGGGAAATCCGTTTGACGGATCGAACGATGTGTCCGGAAGTCTGTCGGGAGTCCGGGATATAACGATGGATGGAGACATCGATGGAGCGAATGTAATCAGGGCTACGAGTATAAACCTTTCGACCGGGAGTAAGTCTGTCTCCATCTCCGCCGGAAGGATTGTGGCGACGAATAACATAAGGTCAAAGGAGAGTGTCACATCGGACGGTAACATCACGGCCGGAGGGGATATATCGTCGCAAGGCAATATCTCGGCACAAGGCTCGGTCACCGCTCTAACGACTTCGGACATGCGTTTGAAGCGAGATTTCGACTATACCCGAAGTTATACCGACAGCCTCTTGGCGATGGGCAGGGTATGCGATTTCCGATACACCGAAAAAGCACGGAAGCGTAACAAGGGCGGTGTGGACGGGGAAGCCCATACGGGGCTGTTGTACCAAAAGGTGAAAGAGGTATTGCCATCGATGGCCTACGAAACGGGGGACGGTTACGGGGCTCTGAACTACCTGTCGCCCGACTATATCAACACCATAGCCGGGGCAACGCAGGAGACCGCCCGTCTGGTTAAAGCCCTTATGGAAGATATAGAACGATTGAAAAAAGAATTGTCCGAATTAAAAGGGAAAGGAGGAAAGTGAGCCTATGGCCATCGATAAAAACAAGATCGTAGCCCCGGTAGCGATAACCGACCCGTATAATCTGCTGGGAATATACCCGGCAAACGGGGTATGGGACGTGGCCGACATTGTTGCCCTCGAACGTCCCCTGTTGCAGGGTGGCCGTCCGGGACGTATCAACAAATGGAGTCGTCATAAACCCGTGCGCTATCCGCAGGCTGCACCGCTATCCGACAACTATCCTCAGCAATCCGGCGGGGTCACGACATACATCAATCAATGGGAAGGAAGCGAAACGGATAAGAATCAAGGCATACGCTATGGCTTGAAAGCCACGATACCGCACGGCACGAATATCGTCGCTATCCATGATACCTCTTTCGATTATGTGGCGTATCCGCATCCGGGGACGGATTTTTGCCGCCTGAGCGATTTCGACGGCTACGACCACAATGCGGAACCCAATCTTACCGGAAGCAAAATTGACGAAATCAGTGCGGACGTGCCGTATCTTTTTGTCGACATTAACTATTACGACGCTTCGGTGAATCCTACCGGCGTACCCGTCGAGTCGTGGCTGTCGCTGGCCTCCGACAAGAGTATCGGCGATTATTACCCGGCTATTTTGGCAACCGATGGAAATGGAAGCAGTTTTGCCCGATTGCTGACAAATACCTCGACAAATACCGTAACCACCTTGCGGGTGGGCAATGTGTGGTACTCCGCTTTCAAGGTCAAGTTTTTCAGTGACGGTACTACTCCGCCGATACTTCCTGTCGGACAGAGCGACACATTTCCGGGGGAGGATTCGATAGGGACGAATTTGAAGGTGACATTGTTCCTTATCGATAAGAAGTCGTTCGAATACTGGACAGGGGTCGACAAACAGATCACCGTGGCGGATTATTTCCCCATACCCACATCGATAGCCATGACAGCCGAGATAAACAGCACATATACCCCGATTAAAATCGTGGATTTCACTTTTCTTTCGAGTTACTTTCAGGTGCGTATCAGTTTTCCGAACGGAAATCCTCCGGTGGGTGAGAAATACACCTTCCGCATTTCGGGGTCCGGATTCCTCGCGATATATGATTACGAATACAAGGGAGCAGGGATTCTCATTTTGAATATCCCTTTGGGGACGATACATCCGGACCTTCCACCGGGAGCCCATACCTATTACCTGACCTGTTCCGTGTATGGGGTCTCCTCGTCGGGCGAGGCCGGCGTCCAACTCGACTCACTATCCAAAAACGTGACATTCGACATTCCCGACAGCGGGATTATCAGTTAACCATAAATACAAAACATTATGATTGAGTTAGTAAAAATCAGCGAAAACATCAGCCGTTCGTTCAACGGAAAAGAGACTGTGGAAACCCTGCAAGCGGTCAATTACCGAATTGTGGAAAACGGTGTGGAAAAAGGCCATGTCACTGTCGGGCAAGGCAGTTTTAACATGAATGTCTATTCCATGACCTCCACGGTCGAGGAAACGAAAGCTCTGGTGGAAAAAATGTTCAACGCATTATCCGATGTCAGCGATGAGTGAAAAAGAGCCCATAGTGAAATACTCGTGGGAGGATATTAAGTTTACCATTGGCTTTGAGGACAGAAACAAGCAGCCCATCGATGCCGAGACGAAGAAGTTTAAGTTCATCTACAAGGACGAGGCCGGTTGTTGTTGCGAAGTGAGCTACGACGGGAAGACACGTAAAAACTGTGTGTTCCGTGACGGCGTGCTGTACGGCATATTCAATTCCGGGACTTTCCGCTATGGCTTGCTCACGGTCGAGAGGCACTACTGGATAGAGGATGCCGATTTCGATGACGGCAAATGGGACTATGGCGATGTTTACAAAACCAATATAATCATCAAGTGATATGGCAGATAGTGATTGCATAATCGTTCATGAGCAGGTGGTAGTGACCGATGCCGCCGTGGTGGAGGAAATGGTTGCCCTGCCCGGTGAAAAAGGAGATAAAGGGGATAAGGGAGATAAAGGAGATCCATTCACCTACGAGGATTTTACACCCGAACAAATCAAGGAGTTGCAAAAGCCGGCTACCGATGCGGGTGCTGTTGCTTTGGCTGCTGCAAATAAGGCTAATGAGGCAGCCGATAAAGCGAACCAAGCGGCGGAGAGCATAGACGATAAAATTTCAGGGAAACAAGACAGATTGATTAGTGGAGAAAACGTCGAAATAAAAGACAATGTTATTTCTGCGCAGGGGATAAACGGGAAATTATTCGAAGATACGAGTAAAACCTTCCAGCTGTATTATTTTAAAAACGGTTTGTTCTTTTATTGCAACAAGGATAGCAGGCTTGCCTGTTGGAATGAACAGACAGGAGAAGATACCGTTTATGATGAAATCCCGTTAAATATACATTCATATCAATATATTAGAAACTCTTGCTTCGTTTATAAAGACGGTAAAATCATTGTACCTAACAGTAGTGCCATCACCTGCTGGGATTTAGATACACGAACTAAGATATGGACTTTATCAGAACCGTACTATAATTGCAACTTCGTCGAATATAAGGACTTCGTTTATTTTTACAAAAATGATGGCGTTCTACGACTGATAGATTTTGAAACCGGTCTCACTGAAAAAGAATTCGATCTGAAAGAATTGTCCGGAGCCTCTATTCCAGATATTCAGAATTTCGGACAATGCGAATACAACGGATTCAATTATTTCCTGTCGTACAGTAATTTGTTTAAAATCGACAGTTCCAACGGCGATATTTCATTTGTAGGGAAAATAGAAGGTTCAGGATATAACATTATCGTCTATTTCAAAAGTGCGGCTTATGTTATCAGCCATCAAAAGATTTGTACGATAGAGATGTCAAACATAGAGAACGGAACTCTTGCCAAGAAAAACGAAGCGGGATATACCATGAATACTTATGTCAATGTTTCCCCAAGCGATTCATTGATGGGCAATGCGATTTATGGTTATAGTTATAAACTCACTTTCAACAGCTTGTACTATAATATTTATGTATATGCAGATATAAATATGGACGAATATGTCGGGAGAGTGATAAAAGGAGATTTCGGGTATATTCAGATACCTAACCCGAATTTGGGAAATGGAAAACTTCTGTATCCGAGGTATAAAAAATTCAATTGATATGATACAAGTTAAAATATGCGACGAAAGAGTCACTAATATTTATTATGGCGAAACCCTGATAGAAGGATTCATACGAATAGATTCTATCCCATCACCCGAAGAGATACCCGGAAAAATACCCGTGATGTATTACCGGAACGGTGCGATAGTCTATGAGTACGAGGAAGCACCGGAAGCGACGGATAACGGCACGGAAACATCTCCCGTACCAATGGACTACGGAGAAACGGTAAACGGATTGATCCGTCGGAAATATACCTTGTCGGAGGAGTTGGCGATACTTCGGCAAAGGGACACGAAAGCAGAGGAGTTCGAGGCTTATAACGCCTATGCGGAATCCTGCAAAGAGGAAGCCAGATTGTTAATCGAAAAACAGAAACATTGATATGGGAGGGATAAACGAGGCTACGGAGGTAGCCAGAGGGATAAGCGAACAGGGGTTCTTGGTGATGACCGCCGCATTCTTCTTGGTGTTGTCGGCCATGATGATGGTGGCCTGCTTCAAGTGGTTCAAATCGATTATCACCAAGAGTATGGAGGATTACGGCGAATCCCTGAAAGAGCTTATCGAAAAGACGAACGACCAGAATAACATGTTGTCCGACATATCGGAAGGGTTGAGGCAGGAAACCTTGTTGCGCTTGAAAGTGGTTATAAGCAACGCTATTGACTTGTCTGTCGAGCAGGTATGCCGGATTATTAAAGATGTCCGAGAGGAGAACAACATCGACAAGAAGGAGCAGACAAAAAAGAAAATACACGCAAGGGTGTGGAATGTTCAAGACGAGCGGGCAAACGGCTTTAACTATTTCACCTATCACGGTAAGAAGCTCTCCGAGTTCACCAACCCGAAATGGGGTGAATGGGTGGCTGACGTGGTAGAGAGCGAGGTCTATTCTGACAAAGTTAACAACGGTAGAGCCTATGCCAATGTGAAGCAAGTTTACGAAAAGATAAAACACGATTTTTTTAACAGATTAGAAAATGGAAACGATGAAAACAATTTATGACAAATTGGTAAAGTGGATTGAAAATATTCCCCACGACAAGCTGCTGCATTTTATCGCAGGAGGTGTCATCTCCTCTTTCTTCTCCATCGTGATAGGTGCGACGGCGGAATATTGTGTGCTGTTCTCTGCCATAGCGGGCTGTATCAAGGAGGCTGTCGACGAGTGGAGGAAGCCGGGGGCTTGGTCGTATGCCGACTTGCTGGCAACCATACTGGGCGGGCTGGTGATTCAAATCGAGGTTTGGATTGCCTGACGAAAAAAAAGAAGAAAGACATGAATAAGAATGTACAGGATTTTGTCATCGAGACGATTCAATCGATTGCCTCGAAAATACCGGGAATAAGTATCAGGTATGCCTACGACATACAGACCAACTTCCATATCGTGGAGGTCTCTCCTGAAAGCATAAGAAGAGGCCGTGAAGAATACATGGAAATGGAGTATCTGTTATGGAAAGAATTTCAAGAAAAATTTCCGGAAGAGGATTTGCTCGTATCTGAGCCGGACAAAATTAACAACATGGAAAACTTAATCTTCGAGATATGAAATACTTCACGATGAAAGAACTCACAAAGAGCTCGACGGCCGATAAACTGGGTATAGACAATACCCCGACGACCGAAGCGTCGGCCCAGTTGTCGAACCTTGTCACTCATGTTTTAGACCCTTTGCGGGAGATGTACGGAAAGGCGATAACCGTCAATTCGGGCTATCGTTGTCCCAAACTCAATGCCGCCGTGGGTGGTGCGAAAACGAGCCAGCACATAAGGGGTAATGCGGCGGATATAACGGCAGGGAACAAGGAGGAGAACAAGAAGCTGTTCGAGCTTATACGGGATAACCTTCCCTTCGACCAGCTTTTGAATGAGAGCAATTACAGTTGGGTGCACGTGTCTTATGTGTCGTCATCGAAGAACCGGAAACAAATACTGAGCTTATGAGACATACCGTATTCCTATTGTTGTTTTTGGCCGGCTTGGCTGCGACGAGTTGTACCAGACATGTGTATGTTCCGGTGGAGACGACAAAGAGCGACACGGTGTATATGAATCGGGTGCAGCTCGATTCCATATACATGCGGGACAGTGTTTTCATCGAGAAATCGGGAGACACGATACGGGAGTTCCAATACAAGTACATATACAGGTTCAAGGACAGAATCGATACGCTGTATATATCCAAGACGGACAGCATACAAGTACCCTACCCCGTCGAGGTAGTAAAGTACAAGACTCCCCGATGGTGCTGGTGGGCTCTCGGTGGCATTGTCTTGCTGCTTGTCCCTTACATCGTGAAATGGATAACAAAATTGAAAGGACTGGGTTTCTTGATATAATTTGATTTACGACTCCTTCCGAGGCTTCGGAGTATAAAGGAAAGCCTCAATCTCTTGCTGCTCTTCCAAAACTAACAAGAGACAACATCACGGGGAATGTTACGAGGCTTTCACAGCCTTTAAACAGGAACGTGATGTTTTTTATTGTGTCAACAATCTATAATTTAACAAATATTTAAAAAGCAAGAGATATGAAAACCAATGAAATCTTTGAACACGTCTTGCAAATCGTTTGCGAGGAATGTGAGCTGTGTTACGGCGAATTGATTAACGGGGCGAACAAAAATGCGGTCGACGCACGTTGCCTGCTCATCTGTGCGTTGGTATCGCTCGGCTTCTCCGAGGAGAACACCGCCGCTTATCTTTCCATGACCAGACAGGGAGTGAACAAATTGAAAAACAGCCTGAAACAGCGGTGTTCGGGAAGTTTTATTCTGACAACGACAAATCAACGGGTCAGCAACAGGATAGCCACCGAAATCCGAGGATAGCAACGGCAATAGCCATACGTTTGTATGCGGCCGATATTGGCCGTAACCATCAATTATATCTATATGGAAAGAACGTATGTTTTCAATCAAGAGCCCAATGGTGGCGGAAGCAAGTTCGACATCATGGCTTTATTGCCCAACCTGATGGGTGGTAAAGGGGTCGATCCCGGACTCTTGGCCCTTCTCAATCAGGGAAGGAACAATCAGGACGCTTGGGGCGGAGGCATGTGGTGGATTTGGATTATCCTGCTGTGGTTCTGCTGGGGCGGTAACGGATTCGGAGGTTTTGGCAACCGGGGCGGGCTTCCTGCCGAGTTGAACGGCGATGTCGGACGTGAATACCTGATGTCGGCCATTCAAGGGAACGGTAATGCCATCAACCAACTCGCCTCGTCCTTGAACTGCTCTACCCAACAGTTACAATCCGCCTTGTGCAACATTCAGGGCTTGATTCAGGGTGTCGGCAACCAAGTGGGCATGTCCGCACAACAGATCATCAACAGCATTCAATCGGGTAATTGTACGCTGGCTACCCAAATCGCAGATTGCTGCTGCAAGACGCAAAATGCAATCGAGAGACAAGGATATGAAACCCGTATCGCCACCTCGGAACAAACCCACTCCCTCGTGGACAGCGGCAATGAGAACACTCGTGCCATTTTGGCGAAGCTGGATTCTATCCAAACTCAGGCTTTACAGGACAAGATCACCGCTTTGACGGCAGAGAAGGCTACTTTGGCGGCTGAAATCTCCCAACGTAACCAGAATGCGACCATTCTCAATGCGGTAGGGCAACAGATTGCTCCCCTCGCTGCCGGTTTGCAGGCTCTCCAAAGCGATGTGGACGGCATCAAGTGTAAATTGCCCAATACCGTTCCCGTGGTATATCCGAACATTCAGGCTGTAAACACGGACTTGTACCGGGCTGCCGCTTATGGAGCTTATGCGGGCGATGTCGCATACGGGCGCAGCGGTTACGGATGCGGTTGCAACAACTACTGGGGTTAATTCCAGTAAGAAAGGAGGTATATATGTGGCCTAACTTTTTTACAGGGTTTCCCTTTCCGTTCCCGACGCTGGGCAGAGTGAATTACAACACTCTTCCTACGGTGGCGGTGACGGTCGGCACGGAGAACGTGACTTTGGAACTTCCAAACCATGCATTCCGTAACAGGGACTATGTGGGAGTATTCTATATCAATCTCCGTCAGGCGATACCCGCCGGAACGACCGCAACGCTTCCCATTCTCATCGGGACGAACGGGGACACGAGACCTCTGCTGGCTTACAACAACGAGCCGGTGACGGTAGAGAATATCGCCGGTACGGGGATCTATGAAATACATTACAACAAGTACACCAACGAAGTGTACCTTGTCAACGGTGGGTACAGACCTACTACGGCGACGGCGGCAACCAACGTCGCTGCCAAAAGCAAATAATTAACCGGGGCTGCCTTTTTCGGGCAGTCCCATTAAATCAAAAAACTATGTTTCAGAATCTTCGAGCAAACAACCAGTTATTTATCCTTCATAAGGACGAAAATCCCTTAGTGGATATAGGCTCCGTCGTCAGCGTTTCAGCTGCGAAGCCCAAGTACCCCATGCCGACACCTATCGGGCAGATACCCCAGATGGAAATGGTGGTGGACGTGGTGGTCTGCGTGAACGGGCAGAACACGACGTTCCAGAACTTGCCGGCAGGTGCGGACATCGCTGACTTCGGGCAAAACGGCAACATCGTCATATCTTGTTCCAGAGAGGCCATGAACTCGGAAGTGTCGGCTATCCGGCAAAAGAGCTTGGACGAACTGAACCGGCGTAATTACCACGAGAACGTGATTGCCGGGTGCGACAAGATATTGACAGTTTTGAATCCCGAATTTGCGGAGAAGCAAAGGCAGGAGCAGGAGATTGCCACCCTCAAAGGGCAGATGTCCGAAATGAGCAGAAGCATGGCCGACCTAATGGCCATGAACAAAAAACTGATGGAACAGCTCAGTGTTTCTGAAACTTCTAAAAACAAAAAGTAATATGGGAATGTGGTCAATATTAGAAGAAGGCCGTGGATATGAAGGATTCAATGAACGCGGCGGTAGAGAGCTCGAAATGGCCTACAAGGAAGGTTGCGAGCACGGCTACAAGAAAGGCTATGAAGCTGCCATGCGGGAAATGCAGGGCGGCGATATGGGCTTCCGTGGCAATAATGGCGGCAGTTACGGCGGCGGGAATTATGGCGGAGGTTCTTCCAGTGGAATGAACAACCGTTATGCTCCCGGTTATCCTCCTTCGTACTATGACGAAATGGGGGAACGCAGACGCAGACGGGCCAACGGCGAGTTCTATTAATCGGGAGGGGAGAAATCCCCTCTCTTTTCAAAAACATAAAAAAGCAGTGTTATGAACCAACGATTAGACATTTATGATATTTTCCCCTCCGGCATGACTGAGTACCTTTCCCGATACGGCTGGCACTTCTCCAAGAACATGTGCGAGTGGGCGGTTTCCAGAATGAAGGCCGAAAACAAGGCCACCGGAAAGAAGGAGGAGATAAAAGCCCTTTCGAAAGAAGACGTGGAGGTCATCTTGACACAGGCGGGCGTGAAGTTGGAAAAGGCCAAAGGGTACGACCATGTATTTGTCGCCAATATGGGGAAGGCCGACTATTTGAAATCATCGATTCCCGACGATACCCATTTGGCTCTGTTTGTAAAGGACTATATCGACGACCCTGACGGTTACGACGGGTTGCCCTTTACACGTTTCTATGCCGACTGTATAGGTTCGGGTACTCCGATCATGTGGGAAGATATGTTATAAAACATGATTGTTCAGGATTTCTACATAGCGAAATACGACTGGCACGTAAGGGTTTTTTACGCCGTTACCACCTACTGGACAAACGCCATACTCCGGGAGCTGGAAAGGATCGGTTGTACGGGGAATAATCTGGAAAATGCTTTCAGAAGTTTGTCGTCCGGTAACTTGAATACAGGACTTACCTATTCCAATTTCGAGCATCGACGGACGGTGATGGTAATTGCCATGACGACGAGCCCCGAACAGTTCCAAAACTCTTGGGACCATGAAAAGGGGCATTTGTGCAGGCATATATCCCGGACGTTCGGCATTGACCCTTACGGGGAGGAAGAACAGTACCTTCGGGGATATATCGGGCAGAAGATGTTCCCCGTGTCGAAGAAGTTCCTATGTGAGTGTTGCAGAAATAAATTAATTCGGGAAGTACATGGAAATAGCTAAAATCATACAAGCCATCTGTTCCGGCAAGTCGAGGAAGGAGGTTTATAACCTGCTTTCGCCGGAAGAGAAGGATACCTTGAATCGGTTTGCCGATAACGGTCTCTTGAATAGGAGAATGAGGCGAAAATTTCAAAGGAATATTCGGAAATGCAAATGATGAACAGGGAAATGCCGGGGTGAGAAGCTCCGGCATTCGTGTTTAATTCTATATCAATCATTTTTGCGGAAAATTTTCCACATCATTCGTTTTGTTAAATATTGATAAATCACAAAACATTTATACTTCAATATTTTGTATATACAATAAAATGGAGTATCTTTGCCATGTAATCAAAAACAAACAGTAACCAATTAACATAGAGTCATGTTACAGAAAGGTACAGAACAATACAAAGAAGCTCAGGAATTATCCAACAGACTTCAACAGATTGCTAGCTATGAAAGATGGAATAATAACAATTCGTATGAGTTGCATTTCAACCCGTTCTATCAGTTTTTATCACGAATAATAAACCTGAATGTTTTTGCCTCCAACGTTGCAAAGACTATCGATGAAAAATGCACCTATCCGAGTTTCAAGATTGCCAACATGTCGAGTAAGCAAGCATGGATACTTGCCTGTGCGGCGATCGAGAATAACATAAATCTTGAAGATTGTTATACCCCTGTATGGGCCAGATGATTATAAATAAAAATTACTTATATATGGAAACAAAAAGAACAATGGTATTATCATTTCATGTTTGCCGAGGTGGCAGATTCTTTAACCCCGGTCATATTGAATTTGTCGGAGAAAAAACATTCTCAGATGTGTGTAGCATGTTGTCAGATCTCTTGTTTACGAAAGACAGGGACGAGCATGGGAGGTTCTGCAAGCCCTATATTGCAGACGAAGTGGGCACTGTCGTTAGTGAGGACGACGAGAACGGAAGAACAGGAGAGATAGACTTCGATGGTGATTATGACAGATATTATACTATCGAGATAGAGGATATAGACGACCTCAGCGACTCGGAATTGGAAGCCATAAGGGAGTATAAAGGGTATATAAGCGAAGATCTTGAACATCTTGTTAAAGTCGATGACGACGAGGAGGACGAAGAATGAAAAGGGAATTTCCGCTATTCATTGTAGACCATAACCGGGCGCACAAGTTCGGAGAAGTCGACTTCATATACTGTTCGGACATAGACAATGGCTTTATAGCCAAAGTCGAGTATATCGACGGCATTATCGAGGAAGTCGGAGAGGATTACCGTATAGAGCCCGGATTGTCGGGGTCGAATCTCTCCGCAAAAATCAGCATTAAGCGTATTACAGGTAAAAATCCTGATAAGACTAAAATACGGGGCCTTTTAAAACAGGCTATGAAGTATTATACATCGCTATCGACATTCTCGGCAGACATCGGAAATATTACGGTTCGGCAAATGGTGTTATTCATTGATACGCTGATTTTAGACGGTCGTAAGAATGCGATTGCAGCCGGTAGTGATTATAATTATAGGAATACGGTATTAACATCTATCGCATTTTTAGAAGCGATAAAGAAGGAATTAATAGGAGTATGACAATAGAAGAATTATCGAAACAAGTGCGTAAGATTCGCGAAGAAAAGGGGCTGTCCCAATATAATATCTGGAAACAGGGTATGAACTTTGGGACTGTCAATGCCATTGAAAGTGGGAAGAATGTCAACTTGAAAAACTTCCTTAAATACTGTGAGATTGTAGGAATTGATGTAACTTTGGAAGAGAAAAAACAAACAGATAATACATTCAACAAATATAAAAACAAGCGTAATATGAATAATTCAAATCAACAAATTTGCATTGGAAAAACGACCGATAGTTTCGAAGTGCTAAAAAAGTTATGCGAAGAAAAGGCTAAATCTTTATTGTTAACAATGGATTTTTCTTCTGAACCGACAAAATCTGTATCTTTTTGGACTTCAGATTTTCCTGAACTTATTTGTATTGGTAATTTTTTTAAAGAAAAAGAAGGTAACATACATTATGATTTAGATTTCTCACAAAGCACATTATAGCATTTGTAAGCTGATTGTATATAATAGGCTGTCCCAGATTCTATTTTGAGGCAGCCTATATTTTATTCTCCTTTAATTAACTTGATGTATTGTAAATTAGAGATGTCATATTTGTCTGGATTGTTTACATAATCAATAACAAGATTTATCACACATGAAGCTTGCTGTTTCCTTACTTTTGTATAATATCGTATTACACCTCTTGATGTATCAGAATGTCCCAAACAATAATCGATAATAGAATCTGGAACGCCTAATTCAGATGCCATTTGAGCAAATGTTTTCCTCGCTGAATAATAAACAACCTTTTCCTTTATCCCCAACTCCTCGCACATTTTTTGTATGCACTTTGACAAATAGCTCCTAAAATTATTATATGACAGTTTGTATCCGAAATCTAATTTCCCGGTTTTATTATTTATCCATCTTTTTATGATTGGTTTTGCGCATTCTGGAATATCAAAACTAGTAACAACTTGTTCATCTGTCATATTCTTTGCTTTTTGTCTTATATATGAAATTATATTCATATTTCGGAAATCTATATCTAATAAGTCTATAAGGTTTATCCCGCCCAAATAGAATGATAGGCAAAATAAATCACGAGCCATAACTAATTTTTTACTTGTTTGGTTCGATAATCTAATCATATTTATAGTTTCGACACTAACACATATATCTCTTACCCTTGATGCCGATATTTTAATAGAATTAAATGGATGCTCTTGTATTATAACATTATGCTCTTTAATAGCACGATTGATTATTGTTTTTATATTTCTTAATTCTATAGAAATCGAAGCTTTCGACAATGATTTTTTTCTCAAAAACTTATCATAATTACTGATAATATCCTTATTTATATCTGTGATAAGAAGATCTCCATTTGTAAATTCTGTAAATTTACGTAAACTCCTATCCATGATACCAGCATATCCTTTTTGGTTATTTTCTAACAAAGTTTTAATATACAGTTTACATATTTCAGCAAAAGTAGGAATCTCATCACTGGACGAATTTTCTAACATATTCTTCAGTTGAGCACTTGTATATAGACCTATGTTTCTTATATTATCTAGTTTTTCCTGATATAAATTAAGAAGATTTCTCAGCTTTGTATTAATGATAGCCGCATCATTTCGTTTAACAACTTGACCATTTTTAAATTGAGATTCAGAATCTATTACGAAACGGGTAACAATGTAGCTTGTCACTTGCTTATGACATATTGCGATTCTAATTTTATGAGAACCGTTTTTTAACTTCTTTGCAGGAATAATTGTTAATTTGATAGTAGCCATAATAGATTAATTAAAAGGACTCGTTTTCGACAAGTGATTTCGTCCACCACTGGACAGAAATACCTTTTTTTTAATCTTTTAATGGTACGGTGGATTTTATAATAGAGAGCCTAACTATCAGAATATTAAGCTCTCTATTCATCGAGCGGCAAACGAGACTCGAACTCGCGACCCTCAGCTTGGGAAGCTGAT